>ERZ778026.204-NODE-204-length-98080-cov-101.021964_pt1 | contig 98080 bp, 104 predicted proteins | sample MGYA00375756_ERZ778026 | MGnify/ENA primary metagenome ERZ778026 (study PRJEB29350, sample SAMN05389820) | bioreactor metagenome | isolation source: Ammonium sulfate bioreactor | place: South Africa: University of Cape Town | collected 2014-02-18 ... | reverse complement strand
CACCTGAATGAAACAGTTGAAGACGATGATTTTGGGAATCAGCTACGTATAAATCGAAATTTTCAGTAACAAAGATTCCCATAGGTCTGTTTAGTTGATATGATTCTGATCCCGAAATACCAATTCCAGCAACAACTTCTACTAAGAATGAATTATTATGAAGCGACTTTGTCACAATTTGATGTGTATTAAGTAGTGAACAATATAATACATTATTCAAAGCAATAAAAATACCAATGATCTCACCACGAAAACGTGCAACAGTTTCCAAGGTATTCGTCGTTGTCACCCATTTTTGCACTGTGGATGTCTTTCTATGGCTTATATAGATATCACCTGTTGATGAAACAAAAAGTCCAAGTAGGATGTCAGTACTATTGACGATTATTCTAGTTGGATTAGAAGTTTCGTTATGCCATACGAAAACTTGTCGATGATACGGAAGCATATAGATCGTGTTATTTCGATCGATAAATAGAAAATAGGGGGAAATGAACTGAGAAACTCCATCGAAAAGTGTAGTCGCATCAACATTCCATTTTGCACATGCTGATATATTCGGTTGACTGTAGGATAATCCTAAAGAGAAGAAAATAGAAATATTCTATTAAACAATTTCCCGAACTGAGAAATTAAGTGGCATACCTATACTATCTACTAACTGAGGAATAGTTAGAAGAACAAAAACCGAAAATTGAACGCTGCTCGTTGCCATTTTTTATGCGACAATTACCGACTATAGTTTGTGTTGATCTATTTTTTTTGTTCACTCTTTTTATTCTTCCCTTGAGGCATGACACAAGAAAGTCAGGTAGTATTCTGATATAACATGTCTGCACGTATTGTTTTATATATTTAATTTCATCGAAAGATTTACTTAATGTGATCATTTGAATGTTGACAAAATTATCTCCTGAAAATCTCTATTGACGATCGACACCTGCCGGAAATATTTATCATCTCTTCATCGTTTGCGATGCATGGTTCGTATCTTTCTTGTTCAATTCATTTAAAACAACTCGAATTCGATTCGTTTAGTGTGTTTATTAGCAAATGCACGATATGCAAAGGATAGTCACTTTGCACGACAAGTGTACAATCAAACAATGAAAGCTTTTCCTCAATCAAAAAAAATGTCAAAAATCGCTTTCGATATTCTCGAAGATGCTCTTGACTTAAATGACTACATTAAAAAAGCAAATGAAATTCGGACTGAATTGGAAAGGTCTGGTATCAGAAAACGTAATTCATATTTTCAGAGATTTCAAGCACATGATCGACATCATCCTCGATCGTTGGAAATTCATGCCGAATCAGCAAGAATAACGAACGAGCTAATTCAACATGAATATCGACCAGATCCAAGTTGAATAACACGTTTTTTAGAACGTGGTGAAACGATAAAATCTGTGTTGTCAGGACACAGTGAACGATTAGCCATTGCATGGTGTTTTCTAGTGGATCCGACGGCAAAACAAATTTTTCTTAAGAATGAACTTCGTCTTTGTGGTGATTGTCGTATGTAGTTATAGGATTTGAAGTTATTGAATGTTTATTTTATCAATAGATGCAGCAATCAAACTCATTGCAAAGATTCGACAATGCGAGATTATCGTTTCCGATGCTAATCGAATTCATCGTTTTGGTACCGATGGTGTTTGTTCGTGCAAAGACTATTTTTAAGAAAAAAAAACTGAAGTTTATTAGCAAACTTTTTTTCTTGTTTTTGTAATAAAAAAACACATATTTGAATCTAAGCTAATAAAAACTGATACATAGTTTTGTTCGTTTGTTTCTTCTTATGAGAAAGTTGATTGAATAATAGATTTATTTCAAACGAATATTGTCTATAGCCCAATAGGTATTATTTGATGGACGTTGAATTTGTGTCCATCGAAATCGTATACCACCGATACGATGTTGTTTGCTAATCGTTATCATTGCAGATGGTAGAGTGATATTAAAAAATTGAGCACGTTCTCGATTATACATAGTCACTAAACGTTCCCATGATATACCTTCATCGTATGTCCATTCAAGTGCTACGGTTATATTATTTTTTGTTAATTTACAATTATCTTCCATTGTCACATGAAATGCAAACGATATTGTTCTGAATAAGATACGTAAGTACAGGATTAGAAAACAAAAAAAAACAAAACTTACGTTGCTTGAGTAATGTTCAATTCACGAGTTATCGCTTCAACACTACCACATCCGCAACCAGCACCAAAATGAAGTGCTTGTCCACTGAGATAGCTACTTGTAATATTATGAATATCTTCATCACAAACATGACGAATATGTCCATCACTACTTAGTTTAATCCAATTGTTTAGATTAGCTACATTAATGCTTGTTGACGACGAATCATCGAATGTTTCATTGAATGATATTGGTAAAGATTCATTACCAATATAGTTTTCACAATAGGTACCTAATATTCAAACAGATTTTGACGAGAATAACGTATATTTAAGTATAATTTATCTACCTGAATAACCTATGACACATTGACAACCTGTGATTGTACATAAACCTCGATCATGACAATATTCAGGACATTCTCCGATGAATAAACTATTCATAGACCATTGTTCATTTTTAGCTTGGCTTCCAACCCATCGAAATTGTGTACCACTAGAAGAAGAAAAGGAAAAAAATTCATTCAACCTGTAGAGTGCGATACTAGTCGTTCAATCTCCCATTTTATTTACTTTCCTCCCGGTATCCAAGGTGATCTGCTCAGTTATGGTGAGTAAAAAAAGACTATGAGTCAAGTTTTGTTTCTTCGTTAACAGAACAAAAAAAACATCCACCTACTCATTTCAACGTTATTCATGTGCAGTTAATGCAACAGACGTAAAACACGAAACATGTTGACTGCTTCACAAGATATCGATAGTTTTATTGAACGTCAAAGATCAAAGCTCAATAAACAACCTTCTCGACCACAAAATAATCGACCACCACCTCCTCAACAATTACAACAACAACAACAACCATCTCGTCCACAAGATCGACTTGACTTTAAAGTTGCTCGAATACTTGATGAACCACCACCACGACTTCCACCACAACAATCCTATTATTCTCCTCCATCACCACCACCACCACCACCTCAACCTCCACAAAATAACTATTCCATGATGGATCAACAAGAGGCTTATTATCCCGAACAACAACAACGTCGTTATTCCGATGAAGATATTAAAAACACTAATAATTCAACGTTTTTTAATAAATTTGGAGCTTACGATGACAAACGTTCGCAATTAAAAGATGATTTAAAACGTGAATATAACGAATATCTTCAAGCCAAAAAAGGTGTGCCTAAAAGTAAATCAACTTCTCAATTGGCACCATCACATGCAGGAAATACAAATCGACGTGTACAATTTCAACAACCCAATGGCAAAGTCGTTGCTCCATGGGAAAAAAATGATAAAAATAAAACTGTAAAAAGCGTTCAAAGTGTGAATAACATACCATCGTCATCAATAACAAATGATTACTCGAACAATCGTTCTCGATCTCACGATGAACAATACATTCAAGATCGAGAATTGTATATCAATGAATTACATTCACAAATCCGTGAATTAGAAACACGAAAAAGACAACTTGAAATCGGTTTGTTTGTTGATTATTTTCATTTTTAACAAAACTTCTTCGTCGTTTTTGTTTATAGAAAGCAGTCGATTATCTGCCGGACCATCATCGAATGTTGCTCGTGCACATTATGCTGAAGATTTAAGTGCATTAAATTCTCTACTCGCCGAACGACTCGATCAACGAAATGCCGTTGATCATGAACTTGCTCACATTCTCAATCGTCCACCTCTCTCGTCGAGTCCTACGCACATGAGTTCAAGCGGTATTTCAAATCTAAATCTGCCATTAAATGGTCATTCAAATCAAGTGCCAATGCAAATGCAAAATCACGGACGGCAAACACAACCGCAACGAAACGATCGTCGTGCGAAACTGAATGAAGATGGCTTTCAAATTGGCCAAGAAACCGATAAAGAATCGGAACAAATGCAAAAGAAACGATATCAACAAGAATTACAAGCGCAAATGCGCGAAGCACAAATGCGTAAAGCACAAGAAAAACAAGCCAAAGACGAATACGATCGAAAATTAGACGAAGAAATTCAGCGTTATCATTATTTTGGCCGAAGTGGCGGTGGCGCTCCGATGAAAGATAAAGACGGAAATGTTGTCGCAAACTTAGCCGATCTTCGAAATCCACCGCAACCTCAACAAATACAACAGCAACAACAACAATACTATCCTCCTCCTGGTTCAAATGACAAAGTCTATTCACTCGGCAATGGATTAAGTTCAGTGACAGACGCACCTTATTACAATGGTCAACCCGATCGACCACCGTATCCAGCGAATTCCGTAAGAATTTCTTGAGAAATAGTTCGTTTTATTTTCGAATGATTGCGTTTAGGATCGTTCGGGATCGCCGAATCATGCGCGTGGCGCAGCCAGTAATGGACTATTTGGCACAGCGAAAACTGAAGAACAATTTGCACGTGAAGAAAAATATAAACTCGATTTGAAACGACAGATCGACGAGAAACGACAACGTGATGCCGATGAAGTTGCACGACGACGTGCCGAAGAAGAACGTGAATTAGCTAAACATTTACAATGGCAACAAGAAATGGACCGACAAATGGCCGAAGAAGCTGCACGAAAACAAGAGAAAGACGCACAAGATCGTGTACAACAGCAAAAAATGCAAGAAGAACTCGAACGACAACGAAAACAAGAAGAATTAGCGATGAAACGAAGTAGAATTTCGATGAAGAAATCAACAAAAATCGATTTCATTTCATTTCTAGAACCGAGAAGACCTGAAAAACCAATGACACCACAACGAAATGACGACGATCAAAACGACGAACCAATGAACGGACGTCAGAATTATGATGAACCGTCGTATCATCAACAAGAACAACAACAACCGACTGAACCGGCTTTTCGCAGTTCATCACCACCAATTCCAGCATTGAAAAACAAAGGCAAAAAGAACAAACCAAAAACAAATCCTATTCGAAAGAACTCGTTCGATGATGTTGCTCAACAAGAATCACCACCACCACCACCGCCTCCTTCTCATCATCATTTACATGAAGAATTTCAAAACGATGATGATTTCGTTGCCATGCCACCAATCGATGATACAGTGAGTCAAGGACCGCAAACCTATCGAAAACCGCCAACACCTCGGCAGCCAGGTTCGTTCATTGTCAAATCTTTCATCGAGCTTTTGTTTGCTAATTGTTCTTGCTTCGATAGAAATAACTTCTGCTCGAAAAAGACCGCCGCCACGTAAATTCTAATCTTTTCTTTCTTCTTTTCAAATTCAATTTTCTCTCTCAGAAGCTCATCGTACTCGTCCACAATCGAACACAAACACCGGCATGCCTATGCGCGCCAATTCGACTACATCTCTTCGTTCCGACGGTTCCGATTCCGAGGTTTTAAATCGTCTCGAACATTTAAAACGACAATTAAAAGACAAAGAAGCTCGTCTACAAGATCACGTTAAAAATCATCAAGCAAAACTCAACGCTGAAGAAGCAACTCAACGAAAGTCCAGTCCAGCTTTTCTTCTCAATGCAGCTCGAGTTCATCATCATCGTGATTCACCGAGAAATACCACCGATCGTGTTCATCATATTCTCGAAGCCGATGACGATATCGATTTTAAACCGAGTTACTTTCGTGACGATGCTATACTCATGAAAGGAACCGGTGGCAAACGAATCGATTCAGGCAAACTTATGTTCAAAACAAATACAGAAAAAGAAGCCAATCGAAGACGATACGGTGATCATGAAACATCGAAATATTTCGATCAAGAAGATCCAACAAGTATTGCAAATTATGAATTGAACGTAAGACGAAAAAAAAAAGCAACAACTGAAATTGTTTTTGTTTTGTATGCTAAATTAGAGAATTGCCGAGCAAAATGAACAACGTTTAAAGAAATTACGCGATCTCGAAAATGATGATGCGTCACTTTTAGACAGCAATGAAGTTCTCGAACGTTTTCAACAAAAACAACGACTACAACGAGGTGGTAGTCAAACAACAATGCAGGACGATGCTTGGTTCAAATAAAAACATTCTCTCTCTCTCTCGCGCTCTATGATTGTTGTTGTTGTTTTACCTTGAATAGGTTTGTTGTGGTAATTTTATTGTATGAATATTAAAATATCCTGCGTTAATTAAACTTGTCCGACAAACTAAATCTGACATCTCAGCTAGACGAGACCATTTCGATGCGGATTCACTTCGATATTCAATCGAATTTGTCTGATTACCACATTTCGAATCTTGATCACCACGACATTGAGTATTCACCTAATGATGAACGAGAAAGTAAATCAAAATTGAGTTTGATTATTTTCTTTTTCTCGTGTGTGATTACTTGAAAAACCAGAACATAATCTGATTGAATTAAAATTGGAACCGTAACAACAGAAAATGATGTTTCATTGAAGATCAATGCTGGTATTTGATTATTACAAGGTTCGCTATGTGCAAGTAGAGCACCATCAATCGATTCCCAATTCAAACGTGATGATGAACTCGTATAGAAATAATCCGATAGAAAATGAATACTCATTTTTTTCACTGAACATTAAACAAAACAAACTAAATTAGGAATCGGTGTTTTATTTTAAGTTTCTACCGGAAATGATATTTTGAAGTGACCAAGTCAAATTCGAACATTTCGATGAATCGATTTCGTACCAACGAAATTGTGCGAGAGATGGTTGTTGATTGGAATTCGTGTCTAAATCAACTGTAACGTCGAGTTTTGTACTCGAATTTTTCATAGGCAAATCTAATTGATGAAGAATCGACCATGTTAATGTTCCATCGAGTGAAATCAAGAAATAGATCGATGTTTGACAAGTTTTAGGAATCGATTCGAATTCATACGTCCATTTGATTGCACTATGAAAATAAAAATTTCAAAGAATAAATTCCATTTTGAATTTATTTTTCTCTACCGTATAGGTCGGAGATCAATTGGCCGAGTAATTGCATGTTTAGATGGTTCGAATAGAAGCCAATTATTCTCAAATATATCACGGAAATCAGTCTAAAATCTCAATGTGAAAACTTTTCTCTAAAGTCGAAATCTCCGCATACCAATGGACTCATTTGACATTCTCCATTCGAACATCGTGCATTTCCAAAGCAATTCATTGGACATGAATGTCCGACATAGACGTACTGTAGATGATTGAATTTCGATTGAAAACGAAAACGTACAGTTGAACTAAGATCAAGTGTGAACGTCAATCGAGAATAGGAATCGAATTGAATCGATGTAGATTTCAATTGATTTTCATTGGAAATTTCGTTCCAGGTCAAACCGAAATCTTGTGAATATTCGATTGATTCAATGAGAGATTTGGATTCGATTTGAATGATTGAATTTCGATTGAAATCAACATCTTTCGTTTCGTAGAATGTTTCGTTTTTATTGATTAAAAATGTTGAATTCCAATGGTTCTTTTCGATTGTCCATTGTAGAGACGAATGAATATGAAATATATGAAATTGTTCGATCGACCACGGCGTTCGATTCAGAATCGGAGCTCGTTGAATCATACGAAATTGAAGGATCATCTTTGGAACTAACTTTGTTACGCTTGAAAACGAAAGAAAATTAACGAACAAACAAACGAGAAAGTTTTACTTGAATTCATAACCTTTGAATATATGTAAATTTGTCCATTGATGTGTATTGATCTCTCGATACTGAACATAGATCCATCCATCTCCATTCCTTCGAATTGTCGGTTTCGACATACATCGATCGTCGATTTCGATATGAACATACGAATACGAATGATCAATATCAATGAAATCAGTTCGAAATTCTCTTTTACATGTCTAAAAAATTCAGCTCAAATTTTCTCTTTTTTTTGAAAAAAAAACAAATGATTCTACATTATTAAACACAAGTCCACATTTTTTATCATCACTTATGCCGTAAGCTGAATAATATTTTTGTTGAAGAATATCGATTTCATTCGGAAAATGTCGATTTGATTGACTGCAATCGGTGCCTGTCCAACCGGCATTACAACTATGAAAACAATAGATTCTCAAATTAAATGAAAGAAAGTCTCTCTACCGGCATTGACTGTTGTTCAAACACATGCCATGTCCATGACAAGTATTCGGACAATTCGATCCGAGATAGAACTCGACTAGAGCTAATTGCACGGGGTCGCCATCGAACTGAATACGAAAACGAGCTCGATTCGATCTAGATAGAGAAAATGAAATCTAACATTTTGATTATATTCGAGCAAACCCGAGAATATTCGACGGAAATTTCCAGGTTAAAATTTGTATTTTATTCGATTGATTTTCATCGAACAATAGAACTTCATCATGATCAATTGACTTCCATGTATAACCGTAATTCAATGAAAAGAAAAAGAAAATATCTAGAACATATTGATATTTATCGACCATCGAAGACAAGACAATGTATTCGTATACTTATACAACGTTTGAATTGAATGGGCATAAGTGCTAATTGAATAGAAAATTTGCTTCCGAAAATATTCAAATCATCAGTTAGGATTTCGTTGAATGTTGAATTCGTTTTTTCGTGATAGACAAGATAACTTCCATTGAATATTCCGTCGCCGAATGAAAGAAATTGATTTCGATTGAACTGATTCATTCGATCGAATTTCGCATAGATCATATCACTAGGCGTACTTGTCCCACTGACAATAATCTATTGAATAGGAAAATGTTCGATATTTGACAAAAACAAAACAAACAATTTGATTCTACTTGTTCGAATTTTAAACATTTAACTGAATTTGAATGAAATATAAAACGTAGAAGAATTCGATCGTATCGTAGATCATCCGCAAATTCTTCATGAAGAAGATAGATTTCTTTTTGTTGAAGACTATAAAACTTGATTAAATGCCAAGTTAAACCAGAATTTTTCGAATATTCCAATGATAATTGTTGATTTGTTTGTTTACAATTCGTATGAAAATGAAATTCAATAAATCTACAAATCGAATATCATGTTTACAAACAAAGGAATTCGTTTCGCTTTTTTTTTCTACCGTGTAGAAATAAGATTTAATGGTGGCAAAAGAATAAGATCGGAGTTGATTTCTAAACTATGATTGAATCGTTCGTAGAATGTTTGTTCAGTAAAACAATTTGTCATATTCGAACAACGACATTTACTATTGCATATATTCGTTTCACAGAGAATCTCACATTCTGAACGAATGCGTACGTTTTTAACTAACCAACGGCTAGCTAACGTTGAATTCATTGCTAACCAACGAATACGAATAAATCTAATTTAGAAAAAAAAAAGAACGAACAAACAAACAAACAATCGAATGAAGATCTTTACTTTGACAATGGTTGATAAGCGTATAATGGCAAGTAGAAATAGTTGCTAATCGCTCGTAACGGTTGAGTTATGATGATATCATTGGTTCTCAATGCTAATGTCGATGGTTGATCGATAGGTGCCCAATTTTGACCGTAGTCAACTGAATATTCGAGATAGAATTGTGAACGATTCGGTGTAACGGGTGAACCCGTGAGACAAGGATGAGAATCGAGTTGAAACGAGAGAAATGACGTATCGTTTACTTCGATATCAATTGTCGAATAGATTTCCATAGGAAAAATCCGATTTCTAATTGAATACGAAAGTTTAACAACAAAAAGCAAGATTCTAATTTTACTTATAATCGCAAGTTTTAGCAGCTGAGACATCGGGACTAATCCATTGATTGGGCAATTGCTGTGGTATAAATTCAAATTTGGCTAAAATCCAATTCGATGTCCAATCTACGATCAAAATAAAATCATCGTTTGTATTTTGATAAAAAAAAATCAAATGAAAACTACTCGTTTCAACTCGTTGATATAATCGAATTCGAACGAGATGCAATTGATTGAGATCGTTTTTTGTTAAATCAAGCATCCATGGTTTATCCGGTTGATTTTGACGATAGAATATTGTCATTAATGTTTCCCAAAAGATACCATTATTTGTCGATATTTGAACGAATATAGGATCGAGAAAAGTTTCCGTTTGATTTAAACATGTATCCAGCTGAATACGAAGATATTTCATACCGATTAATGACAATTCACGTGTGAATAAAGTACGAATACCAGCCTAGTCGAAGGATAATGATGAAGATTGTTTTGAGAAAAATATGTTCGAAATACTTTAGAAAACATTTCTCGATCGTTTTGAGTCGAACATTTGTCATAGCCTAATTTTTCTCCCCAGGGAAATAGATAGTCTGTTTTATGAGAAATTGATTGATTAAATGAACAAAATGGTTGAACAAAACCAGGATCACATCTAAAAATGGTCGAACTTTTGTTTTGGTTTGTTTTTAATAGAATCACACGTACAGACAACCATTTACATGACATAAGCCATGTCCCGAACAAAACCACGGACAATCGCTACCGATATAAAGTTTATCAATAGTAAATTTTACGTTTTTCTCATCAGTTATCCATCGAAATCGAACTTGTTGATTTCTAGAATATATCATTCATAGATCTTCAATGATTTCTGCTCTTCATTTACTTACACATAATCATCTGGTATTGGTATGGTAACATTCTGTTTTTTTATGAATAAATTCGACCAAAATCTCGAGCTTGTGGTCGATATTTGATCTTCACAATAGGTTTCCGTTTGATTACACGGCGGAATCAATGGTGCCCAATTCGACCAGCCATTGATCTCATCCGAACTAATCTCTAATTCCAATAGCCATGGAAATTTTTCATAGACAGACATTTCCAATTGAAATTGAATCATTGAACTCGGTTGAGCGAGAAAATATTCCCATGTTTCATGTTCAGTTTTACTTTGATTATCAAACCATATATTACTGTCATTTTCTGTTCGAATACTAATCGAACGAAGATTCCACATTAGACATGAACTATCTATTGACAAAACAAAAAGCAGAAAAGTTTGAAATGAATGTTTTTCTTTTGTCATCTCAAGTTTTACTCTTATCTTCAATCCAACGAAGGTACATGTTGGTATTCGGTTTAATTTGATCGAATCTTTCGAATATGTTTTCTGTTTCATGGAGAATACGTTTCGTAAACCATTGAATGCCGTTATCGTATGAATATTGAAAGAGTATTTGATTTGAACAATTCGTTAATGAGATATATTGAAGACCGAATTTGAAAATAACATATCTTTCACAAAAAAAAACGAAATTCGAGAATATTCGAAGAAGAAAATGAGAAAACTGACTTGATCGCTTGAAATGGTCCAACAATGACATAGGCCTGTTGTGAATATGTATTATTTGGTAGAAAACATAGATAGGGCGTTGTTTTACTCAAACGATTGTAACAACGATGATTGATTTGTGTATGAGATGACATCGTCCAAATGGACGAATTGATTTTATTTTCGAATGTTTGATGAAGACTTGAAAGTAGAGAATTTTTCGGCAAACAATTCGATGTTTGATTTCGGTCACATTGACAGATTGATTCGTGATTTTTTCGAAGACATCGACCATGACCATAGCAATTCGCTGGACATGGTAAACCGAGATAGATATGATTGAGTACAAACGGTTTTTCACTTTGAATACGAAGAAGAATTGTTCTGCAGGAGAAAACAAACAAAAAGAATGAATATGCAAAAAACAAAGTTTGACATGAATTCAAACCGTCGTTGAAGTTTCGATGGGAGGATTTGTCCGAAACGACTCTTCGGTCGTTCGAATTGCTCGGTATCGATTAGCTCGTGCCATGTTTGATTATCCCAAGTATAATCGATTTGTAAACGTGTTTGATGTGTCGATGAATCAATCGTGAGAATATATTCATGTTGTTCGAGTTTAATAGCCGTTGAAATAATTTGATAGATTGATGATGATCGAAATTTTCGGGTCGATAAACTCGATGAATTCAATGAATAAGTTGGATACAACCATTTCGATAGATCGGACAGAAATGATTGAGTATTCGATTTGACAAAAGCAATGTTTAGCAAATGCATCGATGTATTTTTCCAACGAAATAATGTTTGTTTACTTTGACAGATCTTTGGTATGGAAACATGATGATCTGTGAGAAACGTTTTTTCATTAATTAATAAGTCCAATGGAAACCATTTGACACCTCCATTCGGTGAACATTCAATGAAAAGTTTTGCTTTCGTTTTAACATTTGCTTTCGTTTGAAAATGTAGATCAGTGATATCCGATGAATCGATAAATGGCAAAAGAATTTCATTATCAACCTAAATCATAAAATAGATTCAATCGAAAACATAGATCCGCTCGGTTTTTTTTACCACATTGATTCGATATTTGACAATATCATCTTCATTTAATGACAGATTTGCTAATTTCTTAAGAGAAGTTTTTTCTTCTCTACAAAAAGAAAATAAATAAATAAATTCTCGATGAGTAAAATTCTTACAAACACATTCCATCGAAACAGAGATTCTCTAACCAACAATTCCGTTCACAAGGCATGCCGAGATGAATAAAATTGATATCGAATTTTTTCGTTGTAAGCTGAACTTCAATCGATTGAAACCAAATTTGTTTGGGTAAAATTAGAATAAATGTTAATATCGAATAATTCTCAAGTGAATAGGAAAATAATTGACCGTATTTCGATAGATCAATTTCAGTTGAATTTATTCGAATATCAAGCTAAAATGCAATGAGAAAATAAATTTACTTAATTGAAAAAAAAACAGATTTTCATGTTTTCTACATCATCGTAATGAAAAACTTTTCTTTGAGATGATCCTAAACGAAAATAGAGCAGAAAACCAGGTCGAATGTATGTTAATTTGCTTTTGTAAGTTTTCAGATGAAGATTTCGTTTGATTTGTTTCGTTGATGGTACATCACGAATAGTAATATCATCGATAGCCCAAACATCTTGATTATCAATACCATAACTCATTTGTCGCCATTCGACAAAACAATGAGAATTCGATGGTTGACTTTCGAATAACATTCGACTCATTGTTCTAAAAAAATACGCCGATATAAAATTTCAACGAAAAACGCCTATTTAAACCCGTAATCTGGTGCAAGAATATCCGAAATATGAAATCGATCAATGATCTTCCAATGAATTCCATTCGAACAAGACGTAAGCAAAAGAATCGATTTCAAATTTCGATCGAGATCAGTCGGATTTGTTCCATAACATTGACTATTCGTTGTGCCAAGTCGAAAGGTAAATTCCAACAGTCTAGTTTTACATTTGACATCAATACGATCAATCGAAAGTAGTGATTTACTTGGGTGTATTTCCATTGATATTCGATATTCGTAGAAAACGAAAACCTGATTTCGAGAAAACCAATGGTTTACCTTGAGAGAGAACATTACATTTATAACTCAATCGACCACCTAAATATCAAATAAAAACGAATTTTATGATGAAAAAAGCAGATTAACCTTGATAAGTGAGAGAATCTGTTTGATTAATCAATAGAAATGATGCTTGATTGAATAGAATTTCATTGTCGATTTCACAATATCTTCCTGAATAACCTGAATCACATTGACATGAATTGAATTGACACCAACCATGACCATTACATGCACGAAGACATTCACCAATATAGACTAAATAAATACAAAAAATGAAAATCGATTCAATTCTTTTTTGATTTTACCTCGATCAATTGCCCAAGGTTCATTGATTTGTGCATACGGCGGAGTACTAATCCGAAAACGGATGTATTTTTGTTGAAGAGTAGCTAATGGTAACGGTAATATCAAACGATGCCAATCACTAATCATAGAAAAAGAAAACAATATTTAGTTTTTCTTTAAAGAAAAAGAAAATCTTACGATGAAGGTAGGATAATCTTAGACGAATAGATTTGTTGAACATCCGATGAACATGATGAATCAAGAAAACATGGTTGAATTAATAGATTCCAATTCTTTCCAAAATCAACTGAATATTCAATATTCACACTAAATTCATTCATCAATACGAAAATCGTGAAAAACGAAAACGACTTTTCTTCTATTCTGCAAACCTTTGACTCGCTACAGCTCCATTTGCTGTTTGTATTTGTTCGGACGAACATTTCGTATTCAAACCTAGTTGTATATAATGCGTGATAGTCGATGGAAGTAATGGTAAAGCAAGAAAATCTCGAACACTCCAAACATCGACATTTTTGCCCGATGAATGGTCGTATTGTGAGAGACAAATGCGACCATTGGCTAATCGATCATAATGTAATTCATCGAAACGAACATTATATGTTCGATATGTTTGCTAAACGATGGATTCTATTTTGATAAGAATAACAACAACAACAACAAAACAGACTTTTATTTCGTTTAATAATATTCGACGAATCGTACGAGAATAACCGACAGTTGAACCATTGTAGAAAACCGAGAGAAATATAACAGCACTTGGCGTTGGAATATATTTATTTCGTTTTGTACACGGTTCTAACAAACAAAATTCTAATCAAGAAATTGTTTGTACGTATGTTTACCAGTTGATAGAGTAAATCGAACGCTGTCAATTCGTCCGAGTTCGATTATTGGCGAACATAATTGCCGAAAACTTTCTCCATTAAATGTAATTGCATCTTCATCTGTACAAGTTTTATTTATATCTAAAACACCTGTTGCATTCCATCTGAAAATTAAAAAAAAACATCGAGAAGAGTTTAACATGAGACGCAAACAATCTGTTTACTTTGTCCAATCGATAGAAATCGCTTTTGATAGATGAAAAAGAACGTCTTTTTTGTAATCGATTGATCCTTGGAGAGGGATATCGATTGTAGTTGCACCGATTTCACTTCGAATATCCGAATTTGATTCGAAAACCATACTCATTCGTTGAGCACAAGTCTAAAATTGTTGAATCATAAAAATGAAATTTACAAATAATCGAAAATTTGTTGTTTAAATGACTTTTAAATGACCACCAGCTAAACGAAACCAATTCGTTGGTTTCAATGTTTGAAAGATTTCTGCGAAATATTCGTTTTGTAGTCGTGTTCGTATCAGATGAAGATCATCGATGAACCAAGAACCCGAACTTCTTTGTTTGTCACTATTTTGTTCGATTTTTAAGCAGACAATCGATGAATTTGTCAAGTTTTTAAACGAAATCGGAATTGTAACATATTCACTACTCGGTAGAATTCTTCAACAAACAAACAAATTCAAAAGTTAATGTGAGATAAATTGTGATTTACCGTTGAGAATAGACAACATGCCAATCGGTATAGTTCAAACAATCTGCTGTAATTAACAATTGAAAAGGTGGATCAGTTGGTGCCGGTGGTGGGCATGTTCCACTGCCGAGACGAATGTAAACTAACGAGACATTTGTAATATCGATTGGATGAGAAATCTTAGAAAAAAGAAGAAAGTCAAATGAAATTATTTGTTTGTTTTTATTTTACGAGTGTTCGACTGCCACGCAGACTGTTGAAGATTGCAACACGACCATCTTCTGCAGCGTCACATTCTCGACTTAATCGCATGCCTTCATGTGTATACCTGCATCGAACAATTATGAAAAATTCATATTCAACAATTCATTTTCCTACCAAATCTGTCGCACACGTGAACCAAATATTAACCAGCTAAATTTGAAATCTAGATCAAGATAATAAATCATCAAATCTGTAATTACTTGAAATTTTCTTGAAGTGCAACTTCAGTTGAATTAATTGTTCGCATGTACGATTGAACATCGTATTTATCGTCATTGTCAGTGATTTCATCTAAGCAAATCAACTTTTATTCAGTATTCAACTCGAAAAATAATCTCCAACCTGTACTACTACTATTCGTACAGAGAGTAGCAATTTGAATATCGTGTAAATTACGGTAGCTATTCAATCTAGAGAAATAGTTTAGGAATTTATATGTGCAAAAAAAAAGATAATTTAAGATTACTTTAATTGTAAACATTTTGTTTGGGTTGAATTGACTTCGAATTTTAGTACGAATTCAGTTTTATGAATAAATGATGGTAATGATTTGCTTTTCGTTTGACAAAAAGATTCATTTTGTTTAGTCGTAACTGAATCAATATTCAATGTAATGTACGATAGGAAAAGATTGTCATTCGAAGAAAGAGTAACTTTTGAAGAAGAAAAAGCAACAAGTAGATTTAATCAATAATACGAGAGAGAAGTGTAATTTACTTGTATAAGGTATATTTAATTCGAATTTTATTGGAAGATTTTGAATTAATAATTCATTCGATGATGGTAATGAGCAAAAGATATTTTCCAAAGCATGATTCAATTGAATAGCAATCGAATAGACTATTAGAATCAAAAAGATCATTATCATTGTCTAGGAAATATTCTTCTGAATGTATGCGAATACGAACATACGTATCGTCTCTTTATAATTAGATAGACAACAGCCGTTAGTCGATCGATATGTAAACAATATGGATGGAAATGACCGTCATGCACTCCGTAGTTCTCTCGATGTGTATGATTAGATGAGATATTGTTTTTTTTCTCTCTTTCTCTGTTCGCTTTTATAGACTCACGTGACTATTTTCTGTCAAATTTTGTTTTTATCAATGATTTTACTTACATAAACTATTTACTTCTTCACATATTCTGATATGAAGAGAAAAGAAAAGAATTTTGGACTCAGATGTCCTTTTCACAAGATATATGGCGTGATAAAAGTGTGCTATATAAACGTGTGTATTTAACCGAGTTCTTTTCTTTTTTTTCAAATAAACTTAAAACCATGAGTATTTCAACAGACAATCAAGCGGCTTCGGGTGCAGGTGTTAGTCGATTTTTAAATAAGATAGCTATTGTTACTGGCGCTGGTTCAGGCATTGGTCAAGCCGTTGTCGTACGTCTTGTTGCCGAAGGTGCATCGGTTCTTGCTATTGATGTTAATGAAACAGGCTTGAAAGCAACCGTTCAATTAACAGAATTTCCTGAACGTGTTTCAACTGCCATACTTTCTATAACCGATGAACAGCAAGTAACCGAAAAAGTCAATGAATACGTTAATCAACAAGGTCAATTAGATGTCTTAGTTAACATGGCTGGCATTCTTCGAGCTACAATATCAAGCGAAACTACACTCGAACAATTTCGATCGATTATTGATACGAATTTAGTCGGAACATTTCTTATGTGTCGTGTTTGTCTTCCTCATTTAGTTAAAAGCAAAGGTAATATTGTCAATGCTGCATCGACATCAGCTTTCTACGGTCATCCTTACATGACTGCATACGCTGCAAGCAAAGGTGCTATTGTTTCAATGTCAAAGACTCTGGCTAAAGAATATCTTTATCAAGGAGTACGTGTGAATGCTGTTGCACCTGGCGGCGTGGCTACTCCTCTTCATACATCGTTTCAATTTCCTGAAAATGCCAATTTGGGTTTATTCGCAAATTTATCACGATCTGACAAACGTTTCGGTCTACCGAACGAAGTCGCAGCTGTTGTAGCTATGCTCGCATCACAAGATGGAGCATTCATCACCGGTGAAGTTATTCGAATTGATGGTGGTGTTCATTGTTAATTCGTTTTCTTTTCCCTTCATTATTCTTGTCGTTTGTTTTTTTTTAATAATAATGGAACAACAAAGAAATGATTATAAAAAAAAAAGAAGAGACAACAAGAAAAATGAAAACTCTATTTCATTAATTAAACACTTGTAACTGGTTTGAATCGTTCTGAACGTTTGGCTTTTTGTTCATTGATTGCATTTGCTTTAGCCACTTGGGATACATCACCAAATCGTTCAACTCGTTTTTTAATGTCTTCAGTTAAGACAGGAGCTGTCGATTTACCAGCAGCATTACCAGTTTTTTTCTAGAAAATAATATCAATCGTAAAATGTTGACTTCTTGTTTTTTTCTTCTTACCGTTGGAGGTGTAACGATGCCGAAACGATCGATACGTTTTTGTTTTGTTTCTTCATTAACAGCTGACGTTGGCGCATCTCCATGAAAACGTTCAGCACGTTGCCGTTTTCGATCTTGATCATTTTCCTATTCAATAATCTCAATTTAATAAATCGATTTTCTTTTTTTTTCTTTTGTCGACTCACATTCGAATCAGTTCCAACACCGAATCTTTCTGAACGACGTTTTTTTGCTGCATCATCAAGAGTTTCCTAGAAATAAAAACACAAATGTTCGATTCTTGTGCAAAAGAAAACAATCGATTTACATGTGATGTACCAAAACGTAATGCACGTGAGATTTTCTTCGCTTCAGGTGCGATTTTACCGAAGCGTTCGAGACGTTGTTGATATCGCTAAATAATTCAATACGAATTATATCTTGTTATTTTTCTTAACAAATACATACATCACTTGCTGATACTTCTTCGGTGTTAGTCACATCTGTATTGACTTCGTTATCTCTGAAATTGAATGAGAAATTTATGTGTGAGATAGACAACGCTTGATTTACTCTAAGATTTCTTCTTCGAGTTCTTTAGAATCTCCAGCTGGATCGACAGTTGTATTTGAAGCCATTGATAATTGTGAAAGATTTTTTTTTTCGTACGTTTTAACAAAAGAAAAAAGTTAGTTAAACTAAGAATACTGTCAAGATCGGCCAATAGAAATTTACGTTGGCTAACAAATCATTCGCGTATATCGAACCAATCAATCTCGAGTTAATATTCTTTGGACATATATTGATCAAGAAATATGTACATTACAGATTTTCGGAATTATGAAAAAACGACAGAAATCCAAAGCAATTGAATCTGATGTTGAACTCTACGTTCGCTTGTTTGTTCATTCTGTTTTTTATTTATTTTCTTTCGTTCGCATCTTATTCTTATAGAGACTTTGAAGATGAAGTTATCGTTGAAGAACATCTTCTACGAAATGCTATCGACAGATCGATTAGTACACTATTTGGCGAGGTTGAGATTTGATTATCATGGAAATAGAACTATGTTTTGTTTTTTTTTGAATTGAAATAGATCGGTAGTCAATCGATTCAAGTTGAAATTGTTTCCTATCGATACGGTACAGCATTGATTCGTACAAAAGCCAAGTAAAATTGATCGTATCGATTTTTATTGATCGAGATTGAAATATTCGCTTTCAGAATGTTGAATCAAGTTCGTTGTGCATTGGCTTTCTACGGAATTCATGATAAACGTGAATGTGCTTTTCGAATTGAAACTAAAAACGAAGAAAATGATGATGATGATGATCGTCCGTTATCAATGCCGATGGAATAAACAAATTTTTTTCGTTGATTTTTCAGATTGATATAAATGTCGAAACATTTTCCTTTCGATTGTCAATCGATAGAATTCTCTTGTCATACAGATATTCGATTTAATAAAGTACTTTTGTGATATACGTATATAACTAATTTCAATTGCAAACTCGATTTAGTTCGATGTATTATTACAATCGGAATGGGATCGTGCTCTTGCTCAAAATCTTTTTACATTTCAAATTGATAATCAAATTAAACAGCGAATACTCGATGGAGATCTTCGATATGTTATTGAAGTAGTTGATTGAATAAGAGAAACTTTACATTTCGATCTTTCATTTTGTGCATAGTTGAATCCAAGTCGATTTGAAAAACGTCGAATACCGCATCCATTCGAATATGTAAACACGCCATTCGATCGAACGAAATTTAATTTTAATAAAATTCAAAATGATGAAGTGAAAACAAAACAAAACGTCGAATGATTTCAACATGATTTATTTAGATTCTTTTCTCACTCGAAAATGATCAACATTTAGTCATTATTAATAACTCACCAATTCGTCCGTATCACGTTCTTTTAGTACCGAATCGTCAACTCGAACAATCACAAGTAATTCAACGAAAAATTCAAGTCACTTTTTTGTATTGACTTGAATATTTAGATTCTTAATTTTGATTGTCTGCTTTTTGGATTACGTTTTCTTGCATCAAGTGCTCATCCATTTATTTACGTTGGTTTCAATTCTCTCTGTGGTTATGCATCGATTAATCATGTTCGATATTTCCTTACGTTTTCTTTTTCCTTCAAATAAAAAAAAAACTTTCTGTAGTTGCATCTTCATGGAATGTACATGCCCAATCGACTGTTCCTTCAAACAATTGTAGTTCATCGATTCGATTTTTAAAACCTAATTTTTCTTTTCCTATTTAGAAATGTTCACTTTTTCATTCAAAAGTCGGCTGTTATCTATTCGATCTATTCGAAACGCAAGCATTTGCTTTTGAAATCGAACATATCGATGATTTCTCTCGCATAATTCGATACATTCTAATCATAACGAATTATTTTGTTTCATCGAATATCGCTCATAATCTATCGATGGTTAAAGGTGATTCATTTTCTCGTGAGAATAAGCATGTACTAAGAATTTTTATTTGGTTTCGACAATCGAATATTGGAGCAAAACTATTCGATCGATGTAATTTTGCTTGTTTGGAATTGTCAGGTTATATGTTCCTTCGATGTAAGTGAACGCTCAAATGAAAAAAAAAAGAAATAATTCGTTTGTTTTTTTTATGATTATTATTTAGTTGAAGATGTTTTTAATGATTTAACTGAAAATGAATTAAAAGAACAAGTGAATAAAATCTCACTTGCATTCGAACAACAAGAAAAGATAAAAGATGATGTGATGAAATTATTCGATACGGAAACTTTGACGTTGTGATTCGTTTCTTTTTTCTTTCAGATATGTCTCTTATATTATTACTTCGTCGTGCTGGATTATTTCAGCAAATTCAATTTTCAACATCGGCCATCGTTTTCAAAGGTAAAAATACCGGCGGTGGTCAACCGAAATCTTCGAAACGCGTCCTTTCCGATTCGGATTTGGCCGCTGCATCGACCGATTGGTCTGTCTTGAAAAATCAATATGATAAATTAGTCATTGAACTTCGTGAACTCTATTCAAAACAAATTCAATTACGAACATCATCATTAGCATTCGAAGAACTATCTATAACACTTCCGCCAAATAATAAAGCTCATCAACTCAAAGAATTAACACAAATTATACAAAAATCTCCTCAAATGTTTATGATTGATTTGGCACGTCATGCACAATATATACCCAATGTTATCGAAGCTATACAAAAGTCCGGTTTGAATGTTAATCCTCAACAAGATGGCACAACACTTTATTTGCCAACGCCGAAAGTTACACGCGAACATCGTGAAGAATTAGCTAAAAATGCCAAGAAATTAGCCGATCAAATCGTTGTTAAAATGCGTGAAGCTTATTCGAAAGCACATCGAAATTTAAAGAAACAAGAGAAAACATTGAGTCGAGATTTAGTCATGGATTTAGACGCCAATTTAAAACTTCGTCTAGATAATTACATTGCACAAGTCGAAAAAATTCGGTCAGAAAAACAAAAAGAATTATTGAATTCGACTTTTTGATTGAATAAAACTACAGTTTGATACACAACGCTCGCATTGTTAACGACTATTTACTTTAGATTAGGAGACAATTGTAACGAATAAAGATAAATTTTATTTTCTTTATGTCAAACATTGACAAGAAGAAAAAAAAGACGAATCTAATCCTCGACAATCTGTAGTCTTGTCGATAGAATAATCATTCGATAGTTTTGTTAAAAGAATGGCATCGATTATATCTGATGTTGATTTGAAATCACATATCGATCAAACAATTATCGATACAGATTTTCATCGACGAGTAAACGAGAGAAAAAAACTTCGATTTCAAACCTATAAAAATCTATTCGTACTTGCTCTGGCGTTTCTTTTGCAATTTACAAGCTTTGGAGGTATTGGCAATTTGCAAAGTTCGTTAAATACGGAAGCCGATGTGGGAGTCAATTCTCTTTCGATTATCTACGCTTTTCTAATATTTTCATCGATTTTTCTTCCACATCCATTAATTGCTCTTCTCGGTCTTAAATGGACGATTGTTCTCTCGCAAATACCGTGCGTTTTATTTTCTTTTTCCTATTCAAAATAAAATTCTATTCGAATTTTCTTCAGCTATCTTCTCTATGTCGTAGCTAATTACTATCCAAAAGCGTATCTTATGTATCCAGGTAATATCATCTTGAGATCGATTAAATTCGTAATGTTTTCCGTTTTTCAGCTGCGGCTTTGGTTGGTTTGGCTGCTGCACCATTGTGGACAGCCAAATGTATTTATTTGACAGATAGTGGAACAGTTTATGCTGAGATGAAACATATCAACAAAAATGTTATTGTCAATAGATTTTTCGGCATATTTTTCATGTTTTTTCAATCAAGTTTGTTTCGAAGGCAAATGAAATTTTCTCTTCGTATGCACATTTGTTTTAGGTCAAATATGGGGAAATTTAATTTCATATTTTATTCTTACACCTGAAGAAGAAATCTCGAATAAAACGATATCAACTAATGATGATGGAAAATATAATAGATGTGGAGTTGATTTCAGTGAAAAAGAATATAAAGGTGCACAAGTTGCTAACCAAATTGAACGAACAACGGTTTGATACGATTATTTATTTTATTATCTTTGAGTAACATTTGAAAATTTTAGATTAATATTCTTTGTATTATTTATATATCAATTGGTATTTGTTCAATATTAATCGTTACTCTTTTTCTTAACCAACGACGAAAACCAACACGAAGTAATAAAAAAAAACAACGAGGTCATTCTCTTTTAATCGAGCCAATAAACTAAATTTAGAAAAATTCTCTGTTATGCTTTGTGATTCGGTTAAATTATTAATATCAACAATAAAACATATGAAAGATATCAATCAATTACTATTAATTCCTTTAACAATCTGGTCAGGATTAGAACAATCATTTCTCGGTGCACAATTTACCAAAGTAAATCAATTCAGACTTATTTGATTGAAATCGTTATTTCTTCTTTCGTAGGGTTTTGTTTCTTGTACATTAAATGCAAAATATGTTGGTTTGATTTTAATTGCTTATGGTGTTTGTGATTCAATAGGAAGTTTTAGTTTTGGTCAATTAGTGAAATATATCGGCCGATGGCCATGTTTTGTTCTTGCTGCATGCATTAATTATTCTCTAATTATTACAATGTTTCTTTGGAAACCATCCGAAGATCAAATATCGGTTTTATTTATTCTTTCGGGTCTTTGGGGTCTAGCTGATGCTGTTTGGCAAACGCAAATCAATGCTTTCTATGGTGTTTTATTTGCTGATAATAATGAAACAGCAGCTTTTTCAAACTATCGACTTTGGGAATCGTTCGGTTTTGTTTTATTTTATATTATCACGCCATATATTCGTATACGAATAGCATTGATTATACTTTTGATTTTTTTAACATTAGGAATGATTGGTTATGGTTTAACAGAATATCGTCGAAGAATTCGAGTAACACCATCAATGAATCGATGAAAGAGAGAGAAAACAATCATGACGTTTTTATTTATTATGAAAATAAATTAACTATGAGAGTTTTATTGTTTCTTTGCCAACAATATCATTGAGATGGTTGATATTTTGTTGTCTAAAGAGAGAGAGAGAGAGAGGTGAATGAATATATTTAAAAATTAATTTTTACTTCATCAATGAAACCAATTGACGATTCAATTTATTGACTAATGGTGGACCTGAATAAGTTAAACTAGTATAAACTAAAGTGAAAGTGAGACAAAGAGAGATTAGTTATTCAATAATCGAAAAAAAAATACGAAAAGAAGAAGAGATTTACTTTGTACGAGACTTGCACCGGCTTTAATTCGTTCGAGAATATCTTCGGCTGTTTCAATTCCACCAACACCAATCAATGGAATTTGACCTAAATATTGAATTCGTACGTAGAAAAAAAAAAGAAACAATGGATTAATTCGATGATAAACAAACCTTGAGTGTGATAGCGAAAGGATCGAAGTGTTTGTAATGCTTTCTCTTTCAATGGCCGTCCACTTAATCCACCCGTTTCATTTCGATGTTCACTTGTCAATGAATTCATTCTTGCAATTGTGGTATTCGACACAATCAAACCATCGATACTTGTATTTGGTTGACGAATAACTTTCGAAATCGATTCAATTTCTTTTTCGTCTAAATCGGGTGCAACTTTCAAAAGAATCAATGGTTTCTTTTCGAGTGATTTTAATGATTGATCACAAGCTTTTCGAATTGATGTTAACAAATTTTTTAATTCTGCTTCAGTTTGTAATGCACGTAGACCGGGCGTATTTGGACTTGATACATTAATAACCAAATAATCAGCTAAACTACCGAATTGTTCAATGCCTAATGTATAATCTTGTTCAACAGCCGTTGTTGTAGTTTTATTTCGGCCAATATTCACGCCAATCAAAACGTCTAGGTACATCAACAAAAATATAACCCCATTGCGTACCAAAAGGTCAAGCCACGTTCGTCGTTTTTTTTTGTCTACTTACAATTGATTAATTCATGTTCTTTTTCATCATCAGACAATAGATTATCAATCGTGTATGTTTAACTTAATCTGCGTACAAATTTTCTTTCCTATATCCTTTATATGCACAAGTCTTAACTAAGTCTCATCATTTGTTCATATCTACACATATATCACAATTACATCTCACTTCTTCTTCTTCTTCTTCTTTTTTTTCGTGCTATTTTTAGTACTTAATCCACTCGAGATAGATCTGATCCTTAAATTAGTGTCGAAGTCACATCTACACTTGATAGGATTTCGTTTTTCTTTTCGTTTTTTTTTCTGTTTCTTTTCTTTTCTTTTCTCTTCTTCCTTGTTTCAACAAACATGACCATATACAATGGTCAATTTTCTTTTTCTTCGTCATTTTAATCAAAATAGATGACTGTCTGTCTAATCCACATCTCGAATTTGAACGCATAAACACATGATTCAAATCTACAATCAGTACTAGCATCATGTCCGTACTCTCACATTCATTTCAATCGAATCGATTATCATCGTTTTCCGAAACACCAATGTCATCATCAAGCGCATATTCGCTCCAATTACCCTATCTCGGTAGTATACCATTAGGCAAATCACCAGCCAATCTATCATCATTTCAAAAACCTTTACGTGAATTATACATTCCATATTATCGTCAAAGACGAGAACGACATCATGATGAACGACGAATTATTATATCCGACCGGGATATATTAATATTCGAGCCTGATGCAGCATCGAAAGGCAAACGTTCGTTGATCTATGCAACATTGGACTCAATTGTCGATATTCAAGCTTTAGAATTATATGTCATGTTCAATCCAATTGAAACTCATCATCATAAACGTATACGAGCTGCATTTCTACCAATCGGTAAGAATATTTCCTTTCTTTCTTCCCCTCGTTCTTGTCAAACAAGCTGTTTTAACAGCAGCTTGTTACTAATCGATCGAAAGACGGTAACCATCTGATACAAATATCATTTCTATTTACTTTGTCAATGTCAATAGACAAAGAAGAAAAAAAAAGACGACAATCGAAGAAATTTAATTTGATTTCCTTTCTTTTGAACGAACTTTATTTATTTATCTATCTATCGATCATAACGATCATTTCTTCGTTAGGTTGTGAACATCAAGAACGTTTTCGTTCGCTTTATTCAACAATTGAAAAATCACAATATAATCTTCTGTCAACTCCATCGTCAGCATGTCATCCGCCGTTGGTTGTTTTTATAATGAAAAAAATGGGTACAACTGGAACATGTTCACTGCTCGATTGTCATGTATTTGCTGTACGTCGTGAAGCGATTGCATTCGAACTTTGTGATATGATACGAAAATTAATTATCAAACGAACAATGAGTCCCGTTCTACCGATATCGAAAACATCGGGAACTACACTTTTAAAAGTTAAAGATACTATGAAAGATTCAACCAATGAAAAATGTACGAAATATTTAAATAAAGATCGGCCGATTTCAGCTATGGAACATCGAAATGCTGATATTCAATTGAATATGGATAGAAAAGTATGTTGTTCTTTTTTTATTATTTAATTTTGTTTGTCGAGACTTTGTTTTTTATATTTAGATTGAATCGAATGATAATAATCCTCTGTTTTATCATCATCATCCAAATTCTCAAGTATTAAATCTCGAAAAAGATCCTCCTCAATCAAATTCAAATTCCTATCCAACAGTTATTCGAACATTATCCACTAAACAAACTCAACCTCGACATTTTATCAAAGCTTCATCATCATCATCATCGCTTGTTGTCGACGAATCCGAAGAAGTTGTTAATGATCTCATGAATATTGTTGTCGAAGAGAAATTAAAAACCATCGATACAAATTCAACACAAATTTCTATCAAACGTCACGCATCATTCGATCAAAATTCGCCAACAAACGATATCAATGAACATTCAATGACAAAAAAACGTTTTCATTTTCATAATACTAATAACAACAACAACAATAATAACAATAATAATAATATCAATAACAGAAAACGTACACATCTATTCAATTCTCAACCATTGCCAACAATCATTTCAGCTGCGAATACGCCGATTCTTTCACGAGCAGCAACTCTAAATACCGAACAAACGCCAGGACATCTATCATCGATTGTCGAAAGTCATCTTTTGCGTCCGCAAATTGTTCTCAATCGATATGGCGATATTGGGAATTATGTTCCGAAATTGCTACGAGATAATACCGATGGTCCTATGCGATCATCGGATAGTAATGAGAATATTTTCTTTCGTGCAACTAATGGACATATTTTAAATGGTTTTCTTAATTTGGATTTCTCATCATCACCCTCAACTAATCGAAATCAAAATCAAAATAATAATAATAACAATAATCGATATTCACATTATCGATCATCGCCAAATTTAATCGATGAAAATCATGAACAAAATATCTTTTCACTTGTCAAACAATTACGAACAACTCAAACGTAATTTGAATTTCGTTTTATTTTCCTCAAATTGTTTTATTGTGTCTTTTTTGTTTTTCAAATAGGAAACTTGAAAATGAATCTCCAGTAATCAATCAAACATTTCATTTAGAATCATTCCATGATGACAATCATAATCATCGTCTGACATCTTATCGAATTCCTCGTGCTACACTTCGATCTCCACCAAGTAAACCCGTAACAGCCATGGGTGGCATCAAAGTTCTTCCGTCTACTTCTCATCGGCCATTGAAATCATCCTATCTATCGACAATCAACAAACCGAGACGTGTTGCTTCATTTACTATTGCTGATTCAACATCGCCGATTAACTATCGAAAATATTTACGGCATACAGATCAAGCTGCTCATCTCTACGGCGAAGATACTCATCGGCAACAGCATCAATCGGCTTCACTCGAACATTCACTCGGATATTATCCTTGATAGATTCTTTTTGTTGTGTTTCTGTTGATTGTTAAATAATTAATATATTATTCATCTAAGAGAAACTTACTTTCGTTTTTGCTATTTTGATGTTGTCGATATTCGATAAGACGAGCACGAACAGCTTCGTATCCATCATTATTGAATCCATAGCGATTGATCACAGCTCGATCTTCGGTTAAACGAAATACACGAGGTTTTTCATTGCCTGGCTGAGGTTTAGGCGTAATCGTTCCGATTTCAATGAAACCAAATCCGAATTTACTGAGACCATTTATAGCTTCTCCGTTTTTATCGAAACCAGCAGCTAGACCAATGGGATTTTTAAAGTCTCGATTCCAAACTTTTGTATGCTAAACAAAAAACTGAACAATAAACATTCGAATTCATAATGATTTCATTCAGACTAGGATCGGATCGTCAACAGGTTTCATTCGTGGTACGAGACCATATTTAGCCATTTGTACCGATAGACGATGTATCGTTTCCGGATCGATATATCTCAATGTTGGCATGAGAATTTCATCATAAAATCGTTCACTACCAAAATAAATATTCGCACCGACAAAAACAAAACCTCCGGCAATCCATGCTTTGAATACACTACGTGTACGTGCCTGCGGTGATGATAATAAGAAATAGTTAATAATCAAAATTGTTATTTACGAACTGTTATGATTAGTCGTGGTACCATCTTCAATAAAAATTAAGTTTAATAGACAAAAGATAAAAGAAGCAAATTTCATTTATTTGAAAAGAACAAAAGAAAACAGTGGTGAATGATCGAATCTGTCGAATTATAATCTGATTTTGTTCATTTATAATTGTTGTACAACGTATAATGACGATTTTTAGTGCGTTTTTTTTCTTTTATTTAATAGAAAAAAAATCTAATGAATAGGAAACGGAAGAAAAACTGTTTCATTTGCCTACACATACAAAAAAGAAGAAGAACAACAACGGGGAAACAAAAAAATCATCGAAAGTGATAACGATATAATAATAATAGTAATTTCATCTATTCCCATTTGGCAAGAATATCAGCTTCTTTGAAAATGAAATATTCTTTTTTCTCTATTTCGACTTTCGTACCACCGTATTCAGGCAAGAGAACTTTATCACCGGCTTGAACGCTAACGGGAACATGAGTACCGTCCTATGACGAAAAACGAACATACATGAGCGAGAAAACGTTGAATTTCTTACTTTTTGTTTAAGACCTTTGCCAACAGCGATGACTGTTGCATTGAGGACTTTGCCTAAGGATTTTTCGGGAATATGAAGTCCACCTTTCGTTTGAGTTTCAGCAGCGAAACGTTGGACAAGGACTCGATCGAATAAAGGAATAATACGTTTAATTGCTCCGGATGCCTAAAAAAAAAGTTTATTAAAACTCTTTGATGTATTGAATTCGAAGTTTGTTTTACCATCGATAGTTTTGCACGAAAATGTTTTGTTTTTTTTCTTTTTCTTTTCTTTTTCGTCTACAACGTACGAGAATAATCGAGAATCTTACAACTTAACCAGGTACTTTCTCTTCCTCCGTTTTACTTTTGATTGGAAGAACTGTTTTGTCCATTCATATCGAGGAGGTTTGTCGATTTCGAGGAGGAGAACAAACAAATTACATCAGCTTTTTACTTTACTCTCTCTCTCTATCTAGGACATACACTCACAATTTCATCATCATCTAGCATTTTCAATTTGAACTAGATTTCTATTTACTTTATTCTGCTTTTAGTATTCATTTTCAACCCTCGCTCAACAGTAATAATGTATCGTTTTGCAAAAACCGTTTCGCGTACAACATCACCTTTAATTCAACATGTTGTTCGTCGTTCATTAGCTAAAGATATTAAATTTGGTGCCGATGCACGAGCACTCATGCTTCAAGGTGTCGACATTCTTGCCGATGCTGTCGCTGTTACTATGGGTCCCAAGGTTCGTCGAAATAAAAATAGAAATAGAAAGTGTTTGAAATGGAATTATGATTGTTGTTTTCTAGGGACGAAATGTTATCCTTGAACAAAGTTGGGGCGCACCCAAAATCACTAAAGATGGTGTTACAGTTGCTAAAGGTGTTGAATTGAAAGATAAATTTCAAAATATTGGTGCTAAACTCGTTCAAGATGTTGCCAATAATACGAATGAAAAAGCCGGTGATGGTACAACAGCTGCAACAGTTCTTGCACGAGCTATTGCCAAAGAAGGTTTTGATAGAATTTCACGTGGTGCTAATCCAATTGAAGTTCGTCGTGGTATTATGTCGGCTGTAACAGCTGTCATTGAAGAACTTAAACGTATGTCGAAAACTGTAACAACACCCGAAGAAATCGCTCAAGTTGCAACAATTTCGGCGAATGGCGATGTATCCATTGGTGATATCATTTCGAATGCAATGAAAAAAGTCGGACGAAATGGTGTGATTACTGTTAAAGTAAATTTGTTTTCGATTCAATTTGTAAATGATCTGTCTTTTTTGATTCAATAGGATGGTAAAACATTAATGGATGAACTTGAAGTTATTGAAGGCATGAAATTCGATCGTGGTTATATTTCACCATATTTTATTAACACAACAAAAGGTGCTCGATGTGAATTTCAAGATGCTTTTCTTTTATTAAGCGAAAAGAAACTATCATCCGTACAAGAACTTATTCCGGCATTAGAATTAGCTAATAGCCAACGTAAACCATTGCTCATCATTGCCGAAGATATCGATGGTGAAGCACTTACAACACTTGTTCTTAATCGGTAAATTCAATTGAATCAATTTTCTATCAAGATGATTGTTTGTTTGATTTTTAGACTTAAAGTTGGCCTTCAAATTTGTGCAGTTAAAGCACCAGGTTTCGGCGATAATCGTAAGAATATTTTACGTGATATTGCCATTGCTTCGGGCGGTACTGTTTTTGGTGATGAAGCCAATTTAACAAAACTCGAAGAAATTACAGCGAAAGATTTCGGTCGTTTTGCTGAAGTTGTTGTTACGAAAGATGATACATTATTAATGCGTGGTAAAGGTGATCAAGCAGCGATTGAACAACGTGTCAATGCTATCAATGATGAAATAGCTGAAACGAATTCCGAATATGAAAAAGAAAAACTTCAAGAACGTCTTGCTAAACTATCGAATGGCATTGCTGTATTGAAAGTTGGCGGCGGTAGTGAAGTTGAAGTTAATGAAAAGAAAGATCGTATTACGGACGCATTGAATGCAACTCGTGCTGCTGTTGAAGAAGGTATTGTACCCGGTGGTGGTGTTGCTCTTCTAAGATGTTTGAAAGTCTTGGAAAATGATGTCAATGCAGCAAATGAAGATCAAAAAATTGGTAATAGACTAAGAAACTCGATAATTGAATGTAATTCGTTTGTTTTAGGTGTTGAAATCGTACGAAAAGCTCTTCGTATGCCATGTTCAACGATTGCTAAGAATGCTGGCAAAGATGGTAGTGTTATTGTCGAAAAAGTTCTTATGTCACCATTTGAAATCGGTTATGATGCTCGAAAAGATCAATTTGTTGATATGATCAAAGCTGGTATCATCGATCCAACAAAAGTATGACTCGAATTGAATATACAATTATATATATAGACTTGCTTTTGTATTCTAGGTTGTTCGATCATCGTTGCAAGACGCTAGTGGTGTTGCTTCATTGTTGACAACAGCCGAAGCTGTTGTTGTTGAAGCACCTAAGCCAGAAAAAGAAGCTGCACCAGGCATGGGAGGCAGTACGTATTTATAGAAAAAAACACAGAATGAATGATCTTATCTTTGATATTTTAGTGGGCGGTGGCATGGGAGGCATGGGTGGAATGGGATTTTGAAAGAATAAATCAATACTAAATTAACCGTCTTTAGAACCGTTTTGTTATATCTATTTTCTGTTTTCAGTTCATTTTGTTTTCTGTTTTTGTTTCTCTTGTCTTTGTCGGCCACTGTGTACCTCCTAGGTAATGAAAAAAAACAATAAAACGATCAATCGTATCGAGAGTGATCCAGGTGAATTTGATTTTTATATTGAATTCTCAACTATTTCGTATAATCTTAATTGCTAAAGTCGACTGACATAGAATACTTCGTTTTTTTTTGTTTTATCGTTATCAGCTACTTAAAGATATCTGATTGCATTGAATCGAATCGTGGTTTTTTTGTTTCGGTTTGTGCGAATTCATGGCTATAGAGTTTTTTTTTTCATTGACAGTCATCATCATTCAATAAACAACTAAAACACACTTATACTCTCTCGACTAAGTTGAAGAAAGAAGAATGACCTTCTGAGAGACAATTATTTTGTGTAAAGAATATTTGTTTATATTCATCTCATATAGACTTCTTAACTTGAAAAAAACGAGAGAGAAAAGCGGACTACCATGAGAGATTCAACATGTTTGTTGATGATTATTAGCAAAATCAATCTGCAATTAGTGTATCATAAGTTATCAATCTTGTATACATGACATACATACACGTATCTCGATAGACAAATGGTGCATATATGAGATCGATAACATCCGGAGAGTGAAAAGTAAATAGGGAGACAGTTGCTCCACCTCGATATCATTTCGACTATGACAGGTCGTCATACTCATTAGTCTATGTTCCAATTAAATCTCTCTTCGATTGTCGGTATCGTTTTTTTTGTTTGTTTTCAATGAGAGAGAAAAACAATATGCCGAATATTTTTTGTTGTTGTTTTATATCTTTGATTAAAATACTTTTGTTTGTATACAAGTCATCGTTAATAATAGACTGATACGATTGAAGAGTTTTACAACCTCTTTCTCGCACATCTAAGAATCAATGCGAACAACGTTCATATACACATAAAAAAATGAAGGAGAACAAGAAGAAGAAGAAGAATAATCTTATCTCATTTGTTCTATTGGCTTCTTCTGTCTTCTATACGGAAATTCAATTATAATCATCGGAATAGGTATAAGATATGTTTGTAGTTGTCCGACACGAAGTCGAAACAAAAATGAAAAAGAAATAGCAATGATGTTGATATATCTACATATAGAAAACAGATCATCTTACACATATAAAAACATCTTTAACAAATGGCATCGGTCGCACGCGACTTTCCTTTGCATGTTCAATTATCTTTTTCTTTTCTATTGTCATATGGCGTTTTTCCAGTTGATTACTAATATAAGTATCTAGTGACTTTCTTCTTCTTCTTTTTTGTATAAAAATCAATCAATACAGAATGAGAACGAGAGACTGAAAAGTAACAGTATTCGCATTATTTGTTCATTTGATGGCAACAACACCTTGAAATAAAAAACAGGATCTACCTGGTGAGAATCAATTTGCTCTATCAAAACGCCCTCCTACGTTCGTATGACGGACATCCGGCCTTTTTTATTCAGCTTTTCTTTTTTTGTGTCTTTCTTATATATTTATTTGTAATAATCCATCCATCCGTTATTGAAGACGGAAATAAATGACCATATTCATCACTTCATTTAAAAGAAAGAAGAAGAAGAAGAAAAAACGAGATCCAATATAAAAATTGATTTGTTTCTCTCGCCGTCGATGCTGGAAAAAGACGCACACACGAGAGAGAGAGAGACTCCATTTTCCACTTGAAAACGATTCTATTGCTTAAGTGTTTACTGTTTCATTCTCTTTTTCTTATTCTTCTTAGTCAAAACGATCTAGTTAAATGTGTGAACAGCAGAACATTTCCGGACACAATATTATCTCGCTACCTGTTCATGCGCATTTATAGATAGACAGATTGCCGACAACGGTTTAATATAATCAACAATAACTAAGTAACTAATCGAAAAAGAAGAAAAGAAATGAAATGAACTTATATCTATTACGCACGAATGATATTATTGAGTTTGGCTTTCTCTCTCTCTCTATTTTTGTTGTTGTTGATTTGTTCGAATCAATATGAGAATAAATTATTCTCAAGTTGCGATTGAGAGAGAGAGAGAGAGAGAGAGAGAAAACGAATAAAAAGTTTCTAAATAAATACACACCTGATGTGAATTGATTTGATTATTGACTCTTTTTCTGTCAATGAATAGAATACAATCATTCGAAAGTATTTTTCTAATGTATTTTTATTCTTGTCAATGCAATAAGAATCAATATATTAAGTTTTTTATTGGATACAATATATTTCTTTTCTAAGTGATCGCTTATTCAATTGTAAAGATATTTTCAAGTAATCTATCTTATCAATTTGCAAATAAAGAACTCTTTTCAAGAGACTTTTTGAAATAACAAGTATTTTAAACATCGTCGTCGTTTTTTTTTGTGTCAAGTCTGAAGTTAATCATTTGAGTTATTTATATACACAGTCGGCTATCATCTCTTTTGTTGTTTTCTGAATGGTTCTCTTCATTGACATCAGAAATATATATTTATATATACATATCAACATCGATAAGGTCACATTACCACCTCATCACCTGCATCAATTGAAGAAACAGCTCGAGGCTTGTTACTATACGCACATATATGATTTCTTTTCTGCCGTTTTTTTTGTTTCATGCAAATATACACACACACTAATAGAAAATGTCTGTGATGTTGTCTTTTGATGAAAGTTTCTTTTTTTTTGGTGGGTATGCATGTATGTGCTGTTTGTTTCGATGATTAGGATCGTAAGAGAAACTGAGAAAAGATCTTTGCATGAATACTCAAAATATTTACTTAGCGTTTGTTCGACAATATAATAAGAGAAAGAAATCGAAGAGAAGAAGAAGAAGAAAAAACGACTCGATGCAAGAATGACAGTCGTCTATCGTTTTCTTTCTGCCTTTTTTTTTATTGCACACTCGTGCTCGTTTCGATAACATTTTCTTCGATTGTTGATTGGTTCGATGTCGATGTGTGTATGTTAACAGAAAGAATACTTTCACATGTCAATCTACACATACATACATGAGAGAGATGATGGGATTGGCCGTTACGATAATATTTTTTTTCTTTTTTTCTCTCGTTCTCCCATTGCCGATCGTAAATCGATCTCTTTTCTTTTTTTCTCTCTCTCTCTTTCTCTCGCTCTCGTTTTCTCTACTAAAATGACGACAAACGAACGGAAATGAGCAGCAAACAGTTAACGTTACCCTATCGGAAATAGCCAAGCAGATCAGTCGTCTGTGAAGGTGAGAAAAAAGAGAAAGCGAAAGAGAAACACAGAGAAAACGTTTCTCATAACAATCATAGAATAACATAAGACACTTTTGGGAAAAGAAATATCTTTTACATTTATATTATCCGTCAGTTGTTGTTAGTTGACTTATAAACTTCTTTTTCTCTCTCTCTGTCTCTCTCTGTTATACACACATATATAAATATATTTATCGTTTTCTTTACTTGTCAAAAGTTTTTTTTGACTAACATTCCTCTGATTATAAAAAAAAAGAGAAAACAAAAAACGGATTCAACCAATGACAAACCAAACTTCAACACCAACAACATCTCCTCCGATCGATGATGAACTACTTGTCGATGTTGTGAGTTTAAATGGTCATAATAGTCTATGTATTGATTCATCTCATCATACATCATCATCGTCAAATGCATCGTCACCAACACATTCAATTGATGATTTAAGTCCACATTCACCAACATCATCTTTAGGCGAAGGCATCGACGATGAACATACGGATCCAACACAAAAATCTTCATCGAATAAACAACATATTGTCAAACCACCTTATTCATATATCGCGTTGATTACGATGGCTATTCTACAATCACCCTCGAGACGTTTAACATTAAGTGGAATCTGCGAATTTATTATGAATCGTTTTCCTTATTACAAAGAACGTTTTCCTGCATGGCAAAATTCAATACGTCATAATCTTAGTTTAAACGATTGTTTTCTTAAAATTCCACGATCACCAGGAAATCCAGGTTTGATTGTCTATCTATCTATCTCCTATCTCCTTCAATTTCAATCTATGTAGGCAAAGGTAATTACTGGACATTGGATCCAGCTAGTGAAAATATGTTCGATAATGGTTCATTTTTACGTCGTCGTAAACGTTTTAAACGTCTCAATCATCATCATCATCATCATCATCATTCAGCATGTTTTCATCATGCTCCTCTACCAACATCAACAGGTCCAACAGTATTTCCTCCATTACCATTTCCATTTATTCCAGCAACATCATCACCCTCAAAACGTTGCTTTCCAATTCTCCCACCGCCACCACCACCTCTACCATTATTTCCACCATCATTTTCAACAATCCCAACACTCTCTAATCATCATCATCATCATCTTAATAATGAAAAAACAAAAAATTCATTCACAATCGATAATATTATTGGTAATACAAAATCAAATTCAACAACAAATAACACATCTTCGAACTCAGTATTAATGATAACTAATCGAGAAACATTTCGTGTATAAATTCGTTTTTCTTTCTCTCTCTCTTGTATCTACGTATGTGCCAGTTTTATTCTATATTTGACGACTAGTCAGTAAGCGCATCATGTTTGCCCGTTTTCTTTTTCTTTTTATAAATATTCACGTACATATATATATATAATAATAATAACATTGTGACCAATGAAAATGCAGGCTTATTTCAACATGAAAAATGATCGGTCAGATGTAAACTGATAAGAAATATGTTCTTGTCTTGTTTTACAACTCGTTCTTTTTTTTTGTCATGAAAGCAATAAATTAATGTATAACACGAATCATTATTCTCAAGTAAATCAAATAGTCGATAGTTTGTTCGATGTTTATTTCTTGGTAAATAACGTTTGTCTGTCGTTGCACAAAAACAAAACAAACAAAAAATCATTTGTTGTTTGTCACCCAAGAATATCGTTCTTCTTGAAAAGATATTCATCTGTTTCTTATGATGATCATGTACACATATGAGTATCTGTTCGTTGTTAATCATATATCGACATATTTGACTGCTGTTTCTCTCTTTTATATCAATGTTTTGATGAATCGCTTTCTCGTTTGTACTAATATACAAAAGTCAAAATAAACAAATGGATAAATATCAATTGTTGTTATTTCAACGAGAGAGAGAGAGAGATGTTCGTATTCTCTCCCTCTCTCTTTCTATTTTCTTTTTTTTTTGCATCTTCTGCACAATTATCGACAATAAGAAGGAAACAACATGTCATCAGTCGGATATCCGTCTGTTGTTGTTGATGTAAGCGAGTATGAAAAAAAAGTGAATGTGCGTGTCTATGCCTGCTTTAGCTAAGAAATAGCAATAACAATTAGCTTCATCTCTTTCCTTCTCGATATCTCAATAGACAAGATATCAATTGAAGATGTGCGAACGAAACGCAGCTGTATAAGCTTTAATGTATCTCTTTATTTAGCAACAAGATTCAGATGTTTATTGAAACAAAAAAGAAAAACACTGAAGCTTTGCATGAAATTCCGTTATTTTCCTCTTAAACTTGACGATAAAAATTGTGTAATGTTCTTTTCTTCCTATTTAATAAATTTAGCAGATTTCTTCGAGCGATTAATTAATGTCGTCGTTTTTTTTTGAAGTAGAAAAAAAATAGATCCATGTCAAAAGAGTACTTTTATTTTTGAAAACAACAGAAAAATAAATTTCTAGTTGTCATTTGATTGATTTAAAGATAGAAGAAACATTTTTAATTCAGATTTGCTGATTTTCTTATCACGATTGATATCACAACCGTTTAATAATGATCGTTTAAATTGTTGTAAATCAGCATTATCATACTCCTAAACAAACGAATAATTGATGATGATGAAAGAAAGTTTGTTCGTTCGTTTGTCAAACTTTTTTAACTAAATCCATAAGATCTTTAACAAATCCATCTAATTCTTCTTCTTCGATCATATTATTTCCGTCCTATTGAAGACAAATTCGTTTTCTATGACAATTCTTTTGTCAACTAACTTTATCATAAAGTTGAAATACTCGATCGAGATCTTGTGATGTTAATTTTGAACAACCCTTTTAACAGAAGAAAGAACAGCAACAAAAGTAATCAATTTCATGTTTTTCTCTCAAAGTTATAATTACTTTAAATATTGGTCGTAGAAGGAAATTTTCTTTTACTGGCAAAAGTCTACAAAAGACAAGAACATTTACTTTCTTTCTTTTTCTTCTTGTCCTCACTTCGACATTTCGCTAAATTGTAATTTTCCATCACCGTTAGTATCAAATATATGTAACTTAAAACGCAAAACGAACAGATAGAAAAGAAAAAAAATTAAAAACAGAAATTCATACGATTGTATCGGCATATTCGATAAGTTTTTCTTCGGGAACTTGAGTTCCTTGTCGTTGATTGAGAAGTGTTTTGACGAATTGTTTTAATTCATCGGCCTCGATATAACCCGAACAATCTCGATCGAATTGTTTCCAAACTCGCATAAAATCAACGCTCGATTCCAATGGATTGTCTTTACGAAAGAGTAGAAGAAAATTTTCTTCCGTTGGCAAGATTTCTGCTAACTAAATTCGAAGATATTTATGAACAAAAAAAAAGAAAAGAAAAAGTAAATTCTTTGTTTTTTCTACTTCGCCAATTTCAATTTTGCCATCGGAATTTCCATCGTACGTATCGAGAAAACACGCTTTCAGCTCTTTCAATAGACTATCGGGAATCGACTTAAAAGATCAAGATAATGAATTTTATTTATCAATTTTCTCCATCTTCTTGTTGTTGTTCGTATTTGCACTTACTTCAGGACATGTCTCTTGTGTATTTACAGATGCAACTAATTCACGAAGTAGATCATCGAGTTCGCAACCTTCAATGTAACCATTACCTTCAAATTGAACCAAACGAAAATCTTTAATCGAAAAATATGATTGTTTTTTTTTTACCATCAATGTCATAATGACTCCAAATATCCATGAATTGTGTTGCAGTTAATTGCTGAATTTCTTTACTTTGTTCATCACGAAATTGCCGAAGGAAATTGTCCTTTTTATGGTATCGTTCATGTGCCATCGATGATGAAATTTTAAGTTCTTATTTCAACTGAAATAAAAATAAAGAAAGAAAGAATCTGTATATTGTTATTTTTCTGTCTTTCGGACGGAAAGAAAAGGAAAAGTAGAAGTTTTATATTATTGAAACTGGGTACTCTTTAGTCATCGATTTTCTTGAATAAACTAAAGACCTGACATATTCTCAGGCTGGTGTTTTTTTTTCATATTTAAAACGGAAAAAAGAGAAGAAGAAAAAAAAACTGACAACACAGGTGATATAAACAAGGGTGCGTGCACGGCAGATGGTGGAGACTTGGAAGAGGAAAAGAAACGACAAATAATTTATCTGACATTACAGAAAATCATCATGTTATGCGCAATTTCCGGCTCACCAGAGAACAGAAAAGAGACGTACACGCACACAAAACAAAATATGTCTCTGAAAAATTATTAATTTGTTGATGATGTTTATTGTTGAACACTTGAATTGTCTTTTCTTCTTCTCAGTAAAAATAAGAACATATATTACAATAAGTAAATATATATTATTATACTCTCGAACTTGAGAAACAAATGCAGAAGGTAAAAAAAAACTAACTGTTGATTTTCTATGAACTCGTTCATTTTCTATAGAAAAAAAACATTTATTCATTAAAGAATTTTCTCTGCAACTATTATTCGATACTCTTTCTAAAAAAAGAAGAAGAAAAAGAAGAAGTAGAAAAAGAAGAAAATCAATAATAGATATGATCAAAAAACCTAAGCCAAGAGAAAAACATATTTGTAATACGCTATATGAGACGAGCATTTTTCATCTTTAATCAAATTGCAACTAATGACGATGGAATATATAATAAGATTTAGTAATAATTGATAATTATTCTTTTTTTTTAGAAAAAAAGGATGTATATATATAGACAAACAAACGACAGCATACATTCGTCTAATTTATTAGATCTAGTTTTTACTTAATGAATAATAATAAATGAAAATTCAAGCACGCAAATATCTATCTGTTCAACAAAAGGCGAACGGAAATGGAATATTTTATATTTTAAATAAATCTAAGGTCGCATAAAAAGAAAGATCGGTATAGAGTTCGATGTTATATAACGACATCTTTTTCAAAGCATCATTTTTTGAGTATATGTGACAGAAAAAAACAACAAAATAAATTTCACAATCATTACCAATTATTGCTAAAAAGACCATGCTTCAACTCGAGAATCTTTCTTGGGAAATCTTTCATTTAATTTTCGACTATTTGAATACTTATGATTTATTAAATGCATTCAGAAATCTTAATGAAAATCTAATAACAATTCTCAATTCATATCATCGTATTCAATTGAATTTCAAACGAATTAAAAAAACAAAATTTGATTTTATTTGTCAACATGTTCAATGCGAACAAATTCAATCGATTTATCTCGCTGATGATGATTATACACCGAATCAAATCGAAACATTCATGTCACTAATTCCATTGATTAAATGTTCGAATTTACAATCGATTCGAATTGAACATATTTCTAATGCTGATTTATTAAATCTACTTGTTTCTCATCTCGACGATCATCAACAACTTCGTTCATTGAACATTCAATGTTCGTCGATTTCTATCAATAAAAAAACGGACAAATACATATCCGATGTTTTATCAAATCTACCCGAATTGAAATATTTACAAATTTGTTCGAGTTCGATTTTAGTACCATTGAAAAGTACGTTGAATCAACTAACACATTTGACAATTGATTTATGTAAACAAAATGAATTGAGCAAATTTTTACGGTGGATACCCAATCTGATTTATCTTCATATTTCAAATTCATATGGTGATCAAACAGTTGAATTGAATGTTTTTCTTGAACATTTAAAGTGTTTAATTATTCAATCTCGCGTTTGGATGTTATTTGATCATGTTGAAAAGATTTTTTCCATGACTCCGAATCTCCAATGTTTACAATTAGAAACTCCCGGTGAATTTGCTTTACTCAATGGCAACCGTTGGGAATCAATAATTAAATCAAAAGTACCTCATCTCAAACAATTTACATTCGATATTTCACCAGAAGAAAATACATTGACAAAAGATGCTATTCTTCAAACATTTCAAACGCCATTTTGGCTATTAGAAAAACATTGCCGCGTTGCTTGTATGATTTCGACTGTAACTGACACATGTGTAAGATTATTCTCGATACCACCTTGTCAACCAGTAAATGATTGGTATCCTCCAAGTGAAGGTTTTGCCATACATTCATCGGTATCATATCAATTCAATGATTATATCAACGAAATATCTATCTCTCATTTCCCCGTCGAAAATGATATAAATTCGTTAATAAAATTAAAATCTGTTAGAACCTTAACTGTCTATTGTCCAATTCATCGTGTTGAACAGTTAGAACAAATTATGAATCTAACATCGATCCAACATTTGATAGTGAATCGCTTAATTGATGGTTCAGCTTTTTCCGAACTTTTACAATCGGCTTTTAATATCAATCAACTAACTATTAAATCAAAAGGATCAGTCCCAGCATGGACATCATTTGCAGTAGATAAATTCGTTTTCGAACAAATCAAAACATTGAACGCACAAGATCAAATATGTAAAAGCGAACAGATCGATGCACTCAGTCAAATTTTTCCTCAATTGGAATATCTTCGCCTTCGTTTAGAAGATAAAGCTGATATTATATCAATTTGCAAAAAATTTCCTTGTCTAATAGGTGCAGTTATTGATTTTAATGTACCAGTTAAAAATATCGAAGAATTTTTCAATGAAAATGAGATTTGTCTCAATGGAAGTTATAAATATGAAATAACTCGACTTCGTATATGGATGGGAGACATCTATTGAATTTGATTTTCTTTTTCTCTTCGAATAAAACCAATTGATTCAGTTCTCGTGGGAAACAAAGAGACTGTTCGCGTTCTTTGTTCGTTCATTCGTGTCCTTTCAGTTGTTCGTCTTTTGCTAAAAAACGAAATGGCAACTGTATCACCTGTACCGATGCTTAATTCTGTTTTGACAACATCGAATGATGCCAATCATGATTTTGTTAATCAATTACGAACTCATTTGACAGAAATTGAAAATCAATTTCAACAGACGTTGAAACATATTCAACAACGTCAACCCTATACAGCCAACGGTATTCATACGAAAAAAACGGATCCACAGATAAGAAATCAATTTTTCGATGTGTAAGCTTTTTGAGTTTGAAGAAAAAGAAAAAAATTTGACATTTTCTTTTCAGTTTAAAAGAAGTGGCAAATAAGAATAATTTGGTATGTTGATAAACTCGGTCTTTTTTGCTTTGTTATCGATTGATAATCGTTGTTGTTGTAGCCATTTGATGAACCGTTTTATCGTCAACAATTTTTAGACCAACAAAATTCACCGTTCGTTTTCGTTATTCATTCAATTCATTCGGAATTTTTTTGTTTGTTTTTTTTGAAATAGGAAAGTCGATGTTCTTCGAGCTAAACCGTCACTTAATACCGATACAATTGATCAACATCTATCACCCATTAATCATCATCGTCGTTCACAATTCGCTCCTGTACTGAGCAGTACGCCTGTACATCAGATCAGTCCGAATACGCCGATACCAGTTGATCTTACTCGTAAAACAGACAAATTTATTCTTTGAAAATAAAAAGAGAATTGTTCTTGTTTTCGTTATCTAGTAGCTACGCCATCCGTAGCACCGGTTTTAACAATCACGTCAGCCGATCTTCCAGCTGTACCACCGTCAGCTATTGTTCCGCAACGAGCTAATGTTGGTCGTCCACCACGTATTCCACGTAGTGAATCGAACTCGAAAAAGCTCTCGTCACCGATTGCCGAGCAAACCGAAGAAGTTCTTATTGAACATGAAGTACTCATTTCATCAAAACGTCGTATTAAAAAGAAAGATATTCTCATCGAAGAACAAACTGAAATTGTCAAACAAGTTCAATCGACACCATTACGTGGTCGAAAGAAAAAAGTTCTTACGGATGATAACAATCAAATACCTCAATTAGAACCACCATCACCTCTGCCACTACCAGAAGTTGTTGTTCAACCTGAAATTGAAGAAGTTCCACCACCAGTTAAGAAATCATCACGAGCTGGAAGAGGCAAAAAGAAACAAGAGATCGAAGAGATTATTAAACCGCCTACTCGTACTGCTTCGGCACGAGGTCGAAAAGGTCAGGAAATCGAAGAAGTTAAACCGACGCGAACGGCTTCAGTACGAGGTCGAAAGAAACAACCAGAACCAGAACCAGAACCAGAAGTCCAAGTTGAAGTTGTTGTTCCGACGAAGAAAACAACGAGAAATAAGAAATTAGCTGAACCAATTGTTAATATTGAAGAACAACCGTCGACGAAACTTCGTGGCAAAAAGAAATCGCCTGTTGAACAGCAGGTCACACCGAAAAAACCGACGACTAAATCACGAAAACGAAAAGAAGTCGAAGAAACAACAGAAAATCCGACTGAAACTATTCAAGTAAAAGTTCGATTCGATGATAATTTTATTTAAAAATACGTTCTTGTTTTTCTTTCTTAGCCTCCTTCACCAAAACGTCGTACTGGTCGTAATACGAAATCGAAAGCAATTACACCTCCAGTCGAATCACCACCGCCATCGATTGAACTCGAACCACCGGTATCGACTCGAAGTAGTCGTCGTGGAAAGAAAGACGTCGAAATTATCGTCGAAAAACAAGAAGATATTGTTTTGACTAAGAAAACACGAGCTATCCGAGGCAAAAAAGTCAATCAACCGATTATCACTGATGCTCCCATCACTGTTGTAGATGTCGTGATGACATCAGTGACTGTTTCGGTAAGACCTTACAACTAGCATCTCCTTTCTCAATCCAATTCTTAGGCTCCACCACCAACAACAATAATCACAGAATCATCATCCGGTTCAAAACCGCCACGACCACCGATTGCACGCAAAAAGAAAAGTCTTGCTATGCCTCCGATTTCTCAAACATCACCCACGACACCTCCATCATCCACTCAACGTATTCAATCGACATCACCAGTTTTACCATTGGCTCTTCCAAAAAGTACATCACGACGTCGTCCACCGGCTGCACCACGTCGAATCGACAATTCTCAAGACGATGTCAGTCTCGAACCTGTGACATCAACAAATCAAAAGGCCAAACGTACACGTTCAAGTGTAGCATCGACACCAAAACGAATACGCCGTGACGAACTTCTTGTCACAGCGATTCCAAGTACGCCAGGCAAAAAACGTAACAAATGTACTTGCGAAAAACGACGAAATCGAACATGTGACATCTGTGCTACAGCACTCGATGGTTAGCACCGAGAGTTTACATATTTTTTAAATATTTTTTTGTACAAATTTATGTATATTCATACATATCTATACGCTAGTATGTGTTCTCGTCTGTTGTGTATATCCTCTATAGAATATTCTAGTTTGCCTATTTTCTTTTTTTTTCTTCTTCTTCTTATGTTATGTCTTCGTTAAATGTTGAAAATTCTATTAATAAAATCGAACTAATTTTGCTAGGAAACAAATTAGCATCGTTTATTCTGATTGCAAGACTCTGTCTGTGTTTATTTTCTTTAGTTACATATAAAAAAAAACAAGAATATTATTCATATATATATAAGTAATCCTAATGACGAATATCTGAGCCAATGATTTAGTTAGATTGAGCTGTGATTGGTGGTGGAGGTGCCGGAGCTTTTTTTGATGTCGAACGTTGAATAGGAGGTGCGAGAGGTACGAGATTGAATGGTGGTGGCATGTCAGTGTCTTTTAATTGAACATCTTCGACAGGTGCTGAAGGCATTGTGAATTTCTCGTCGTCTTCTTGAGTTTCGAGACCAGGTCGAAGATCATCACAAATTCGATTCATCCAAGACATTGGATCGACTTTAACTAACGTTATCCAACAACCACCTCGTTCATACTAAACAATCCGAAAAAAAGTCATTTTCAAAGCTTCGTTTTTTTTTTTCTATTTTTCAAACTTTAATCGAACAACGTTCAGGTTGAATTTCGCCTGGCAAACGTGCAATAGCTAATGAATAGGTTTTCTTTTGAACGTCAATTGTATATGTCATTGATCTAAATCATTCAATTATCGAAAGAAAATCAAAATCAATCTCATACTGATTTTGAAAATCGATTGTTTTCTCCTGACCATTTGATGGTATTAATTTCAAAACATTGGGAAACGATCGTTTAACTTTCAATTCCGGAATATTCAAATAAACAAATACTTTTCTCGCACCTTCTTCTTGTACAACAACTGAAACACAAAAACATTTTCGTCGATCAAAATTAATAAAAACAAAAACTATATACATACAACTCGGAACAATCATTTTCGATGAATGAGTAATCGTAACATTCAAAACGAACGACGACGTGAAGAGAATATGTATCGCGCTTTGTCTGTCGATATCAGATCGTTTGATTGGCATGCAAAACAAACCAATTAGATGTATCGAAAGAAAGGTGAGTGAGTGAGTGAATAAATGTTAATTGATTTGTTGTTGTTTTTCATGAGATTTTAATGGCATAGCACCATCGAATTCAATATGAATAGGTACAATAATTTGTTCAATGAGACAAGCGAATATGGCTCGAAATAACCAGGATAAACCGACGCATGTCATGATCCAAAAGATATTCTCAGTTAGAAACCATCGATAGGATATTTTCATTTTATTTTCGTAGACAAGACAAGTTCGTCGTTGACCAAAAAATAGATCTTGCTGTTTGGAATCATCGAATTTAAGGAGAATTTCTCGTTTGAATTGTGTGAAATTTTCGTTTGAGAATTGTCCATCGAGTGACTCGAGTAGAGTTCGTTCTAAATGTTGAAATTCATTTTCAAGATCGTGAAAAACAATATCAGCATCATGACCAATAATTGTCAAATGAAAATTGAATATTATTTGACATAAACGATTTGTTCGTATGGAAAAATCAGGTATTTCAATATGATATTGTCGAATAGGAAAAGAATTTTCAATAAAATGAACTTTTCGATAGAAAAACGATTGTAAACGAATGCAAAGCGATTGTTCATAGGTCTAGATTATTATTATTTCAAAAAAAAAAATCAATGAAACAAACAAAATTCTTTCTACTTGATAATCAATATATTTTTTTGTCAATGAATTATAATAATTCGTTCCTGTTACTGATAAATAACTTGTTAGTTTCGGAGTTTTTTCAATCAAACCTAATTCTCGTTTAATCATATCGATTTGCAAACGTTTTTTCAATAAAATCTGTTCCGCACAACCTTTCGATTCGAATAGAATAAATATATAACAAATAATGATAATAAACAACATAATTAAACTATAAATTATACGTATAGATAAACGTAAATTATCTTGACTTATTTGAAGAACAGTAAGAGCTAAGATCAAAGCTAACCAAAGAATTATATTCGACATCAATGATGGTATACGTGCATAACGATTAAATGAGGATTGATTTGGATTTGTTGGATTTTTCTCGAGAAAATGTGTTAAAGAAATTGTTGGTATAGGTGAATTAATCAATGTACTATTATTATTATTATCATGTATATGAATAGTTAAAGGTAACATAAGAGAGAAAGATCAAATAAGAACTCAGATATAAGTATAAGAATGCGCGTGAACAACGCGAAAAAAAAATGGGAGAAAGTTTTTTTTTCTTCTTTTGTTTGAAAATTGAAACTTTCGTGGCGCTCTTTTGATCATTAATATCGAATCATGATGAATATCTCATTTTCGATAGGTTTTAAATTCGGATTTTATCGGTGAATTTGTATGTATATATGCATTTAATTGAACCGAAAAAAAAAGAAATTTTGTGCGAACAAAAGATCGGTCAACTTGAGAAAGAGAGAGAGAGAGAGAGTAAGAAGAAAAAAGAGACAAAACGAAAAATTAGTCCTCATTGTTGTCGATTTAATCTTCTAACTAACAAATCGGTCACATGGCGAAGGCAAAGCAATTAGGATGACTCTCTTTCGAATAGTAAAATGAGACAACTAATCCTTGGGTGGAGTCGACCAGTCTATTCACGTTCTTCTTTTTCTTCGTCTTCTTGTACCTATTCAATTAAATAATTGCATACATGTTTCAGTCATTTGATCGTTTTACATTTACTATTCACTTCGTTTTTTTTCTTCTTCTTCTTCGCTGGTGTTATTAATTTCAATATTTGACAATTGTAAAAACATTCGATATTTTCGACTACTAACGAATGATGTGTGAAATGCGACGATGTATTCTGTCTTGTTGTCAGATCTATTTCTTCGACGACGAAGAAAAAAATCTGCTGCTTTTTCTTTCTATTTAAAAAGAAAAGTGACGAACCATTAATTACTTTCGTCTATGAATTTATTTCAACAGACTTGATATGTTATTTTTCTTATATTTATTTTCAGACAAATCACAATGTCTCGTGTAGCAACCAATCTTCCAACAATAAACTATACCAACGGTTATAGTCCAGCTAACAAAGCAATGCTGACTCGTCCATTAACCAATGGAAGTACATTGAAAAATATGGCAAATGCAAATTTTAATATTCGAAGTGCAGCACCAGCACCAATACAAAAAGAAACGGTTCATGCTTGTCCTCTATGTAATCATGAATATAAAGACCCACGCGTGCTACCATGTACACATACGTATTGTTTCGATTGTATTCGAGATAAATTAATACAAAATAGTCGACTTACTTGTCCGAAATGTCATCATCAGGTGAGCCAAAAAAAAACGAAGAAGAAATAATCAGTTAAAGAAGAAGCCTTCGAAAGATAAGAACGCCACACTCGCGTATTATCGTTCTCACGCGTTCGATATTTTAAATATAAAATATTACAAAGATTTTTTTTTGTTCTCGAAAAGAAAAGAATTCAAATTGACAGTTGTTTTTTTCTTTGCTCAGGTTCATCCATTCGAAGAATTTGAATTGAAAAATCTACCACCGAATCTTATTCTCAGTCAACAATGGCGTATAGGCGCTCGTCCATTTGCATCAACAGCAGCAGCTATTAGAAAACCTGTTACTTATCAATCGAATGTTTCTATTCCAATTAATCAACCGACAATAAATTCATCTGAAATGCATCAACAACAACAACAACAAGATAAACGTAAAGGTAGTTCAACGGAACCACCAGCAGCAGCAGCAAATGTATCTGGTATTGCTGCAGTTATCAATACATTTGATGAAAATGAAAATAACGAAAGTTCTTTAACTCAATCAGCTAATGTTTCAAATTTAATTAAAGTCTATTCAGAAGCATTACCAAAAAGTAAAACAAAAGAACATGATTCAATTAAATCAACAGGTAAACATAATGAATTAGTGAAAATTTTTCAACAAGCATCAACTCAAAATCAACGACGACCTTCACCATCGACCTACAATAAACAGCAAACAAAAATTCAAGATGAAACAAATGTGGAATTCAATGAAGATAATCTCGTTCAAGAGTAACATTCTTCTTTGAAATAAATTCCAATCATTGTCTCTGATTTTTCATAGAATAACAGCACCGAAAACTCCCACATATCCTCAACAAGTACAATCGACGCTTGTCTATCCGAATTATACTCCTTCGTCAGCACAGAGACCTGTCTCAGTTTCTCTAACAAAAAAATCGCATGTATCTGTTGGAAGTCTTTGCAATGTTGAAACAACGATTCATGATGATTCACCTGAAGCATCGCCAACGGTTCGACGAATATCGATTACAAAACAGCAAGATGATTTTCGTCAAAGAAATATTTCTCATGACGATGAAGAAGAGGAAGAAGAAGATGACGACGACGACGAAGAGGAGGACGATCATCTTCATGTCCATCAGATAATCGATAGCATTCTTCCTGAGCAGATCAATCCAATTGAATCGCCATTGAAATCGAATGAAAATCTTCTTCAAGATGACAAACCATTCTATCGAACATCGTCGTTGACTTCATCGAGACGATCGTCCGATCGATTTCCACCACCACCACAAAATCTCGAAATTCTCGATTCATCATCGAATGAAAATCATCATCATCATCATCAACAACAACAACAACAACGTTCATCATTTCACGATCAAGAGGAAGATGAACTCTATTCACCTGAAGTAAATCTTATTCGAAAGTTTTTCTTAAACAAATTTTCTTTTTCTTCTTAATTTAAAGACAAGAGCAACTCGAACTGAACGTTTCAGTCCTGAAATTTCAACGCCTGTTCCACGAATTGACAATCAGTTTTCATCTCAAACAATTCCTTATCGTACACAAACCAATCTCTCTCGTTCGACATCAGTCAATTCTCGTGTTGATCATCTTCTATCCGATCAAAAACGTTTAGAACGTGAAATAGCCGAACAAATTCGCCATTTAAAATACGATTACGATGATATTCGTCAACAGATCGATCAAAAACAATCGACAATTCATAATGAAGTTCGAAATATAGCAACACGACTCGATGATGATATTACACAACATTATCAACGTAAACAACAGATCTATGCTGATCTTGCAACGGACGCCAATCACCTCGGCGATGAATTAGAAAATTTAAAATCAAATTCAAATCAAACATCCAAACAACAACTATGGTCCGATTTAGAACAAATCGAAGTTAATATTCAAACGATTCGACAAACCGTCGAACAACATAAAGATTCTCATAATGCATTGACATTTTCTCATCCTCAACAACTAACATATCCGAATCAACATTATCCTATTGAAAGAAATCAATCATTATCAACAACAACAACTGTTACACCACCACCACCGCCGCCGCCAATAACAACGACAACAATGTCTAACACACAAAATGAACAAACAATTACAAATTTAACACCGTATAAATACATTAAAATCGATCATCTATCGACATTAGAACCCGAAGCTATAGCAATTACAGACGATAATAAGAAGATTTTATTAGGTATTTGTAATAAATTATTTATTCTCAATGAATTTGGCGACGTATTAAAAACGGTTTCATTAACACCGAGCATACGTGGCATAGCTATAGCAAAGAAAGTATCATTACAAAATCTCGCTTATATATCTCATGATGAAATCGTGAGTTTGATCGATATTGAAAATGGTCAAATATTAGATTGTGTCAAAGGTTCGAAAGAAAAAAAAAACTTTTCAATTTCATCAATAAATAAATATTTGTTCGATTTAGAAACTGATTCAACAGGTGAATCAGGTACATTTCTACCATTAGGTATCGATACAGATAAAGCCTATGGTAATGTTTATGTTTGTGATTATCGAAATTCGTGTATTATTAAATTCGATCAGAAACTTGAATTTCTAACACAATGGAGAATTTATAATCATTCGGATCAATATGATGAAGCACGACCGAAATTAATTTCAGTTTATGGACAAAAATTCTACATGATTGTCGAACATTCATGTAAACCCTATTATAATCAAGGTATTTCCGATGATGAGAGAGAAAGAAGAAAAAAAAACGAATTGAAAATTATTTTCATTTATTTGTAGGCATTGCTTATACATTTTCTCTTCATATTTGTGATGTTAATTCGGGTAGTATAATTAAAATCATCGACGCTGATTTATTATCAACGCAACGTCTTCGTTGGCCATGTTCCGTTCAAGCAATTGATCATGAAAAATGTTTGATCTTGGATACGATGACATCAGGCAAATATTTCAATGGTCAATGGCAAAAACATTGGTCACGTGTACTTGAAATTAGCGAAGATGATCAAAATCTTCTTACGGAATTATTTCAATTGGATAGTGAAGCTGCAACAATGGCTATGACGAAGCAAACGATGATTATAGCGGCTAATGATGAACTACTTTTCGTTGATTTTGGATTCGTTCAACAGCAACAAAATTTTTCTCAATAGAATTCTTCGTTTTCTTTTTCTTCTCCTTTCTAATAGCGTTCTAATTCGTTTTTTTTTCTTATCATGCAAATAAAACAAAAGACATACTAAGGGTTTCGTTTTCTTTTCTTTTTTTTTCTTCTACATTGACAAATGTTATATAATTTCTAAATTGAATTTTTTTTGTCTTCTTCTACGACTTCTTAAATATTTCTTTCGACCATCTGTTCGAATAAAAAAAAACGAAGAATTTCAAGGATCGATCATAGACCTTCGAATACACCTGGCTTGCCATTTTTCAATTAATTTATCTATCTGTTTACGTTGATGAGAGAGAAGAAAATGTGAATAACTTTTCATCGACATAGATTATTAAATAACACCTCCACAATTTCGAGAAAAAAAACGAATAGAAACCTATCGAAAGAGCAATCTCATCTGACAGGTAAAATAAAATAAAACAAAATAGAAAGAGAGAGAGAGAGAGAGAGAGAGAGCGAGACACAAATCTACATTTACATTCATTCGTGTTTCTCTTGTCGATTGCAATCGCGTGTAGAACAGTTCTATCTGATTTAAGTAAGTCCTATGTTCATAAACGACCTCTATCCTAATTGAAATTTAATTCGTTATTGAGTTGTTTTTCGAGAGAGAAAAACACACGTTCGTTCGTTCGTTTGTTTTCGTACATGTATCATTGTCAATGTTTATTCATAGGTAATGATTATAAATCATCGCCCCAGAGAAAAAAAATCATTTGCTTCGACAAGAAGAAAAAAACAAATTTTTAATTTGCTTTTTTCGCGTAGAATAAAGATCAAAAATGAAATCGGATATCTATCAACCGACTAGTGAAGAAATCAAAATCGTTGTTGTTGGTAGGTTATTTGACGAACATAAAATTGAATAGACATTCATTTATTTGTTTTATGATTAGGTGATGGTTATACAGGCAAAGTAAAGTTCGAAAGATTTTCTTTTGATGAAATCGAATTTCGACATGTTGTTTTGTTCAAAGACGACATTGTGTGTTGTTTATAAAGATGGAGAATATCCACAAGATCCCTATGTTCCAACAATATTTGAGAATTATGCCGGTTAGAAAGATGAAAGAGACGTTGAATGTTACTTATCTCGTTTTTTTGTAGCAACAGTGATGTTAAATGATCGAAAATATGTTTTAAATTTATTCGACAGTGCTGGACAAGTAATTTGAGAGATTTCGAATTTTTCAATGGTTTATTTTTGCTTTCGAAATCAGGAAGAATACGATCAACTTCGTATAATGGCTTATCCGAATACGAATGTATTTATTCTTTGTTTTTCCGTTGTTGATCCTGATAGTTATTCGAATATATTAAGTAAATGGATACCGGAATTGAATCGTATGTTTTTCTCTCTCTCTCTCTGATATTTTTCTATCAATAATTTCAAAATCAAAGGTTATACGGCTCGTGTTCCAATTATTCTTGTTGGAACAAAAATTGATCTTCGTCATGACAGTGCAACACTCGAACAATTAGCCGAGAAAAATCAACGACCCATAAGTCAATCTGAAGGCGAACATATGGCACGTATTTGTTCGGCTAAAGCCTATCTCGAATGTTCATCGATTTTAAATTTTAATGTACGAAATGTTTTTCAACAAGCTATTGAAGTCTATCTATCGGCAAATCAACGTTCACGAAATGGTCTTTCGTCAAGTCGACGAATGGTTTCGACAAAATTTCAATCAGGTTCATGGTTGGGAACATTATTTTGTTGTACGAAAAAACAGTGTAAATCAAAATACGATTTGAATAATTGAACATTGCGTTTTGTTTGTTTGTTGTTTTTTTATTTGTGCAATTAGCACAGTTTAACTGTGATCGAAAACAAAAAAAACGAATGCCAAAACATTTTTTTCTTCTTCTTCTTCTTATTTTATTCTAATGAAAATGATAAATAATAATAATAATTTGAAAAACGAAAAGAGTCAATATTCGCTTTTTAGATTACTCAATGGCATCGTCACTATCACCAGTAGTTTGTTTGTTTGATTTTGTCCGATCGAATGATTTATTTGAGAGAATTCTTTTTTTTCTTCTTTAAATCCAGACGAATTCATTTGAAACCAAAATTGAAAATCATACTGATGAAAGTAATGACGAGGATGAAGATGAAAATTCAACAACGACAACAACAACAACAACAGCAGCAGCAACACGTTCGTCTGCTAAAGCACGAACAGCATATTCTTGTGTACAGATTATTAAAGTGAGAAAATATTTATTCAATATTTATTTCTGTGAAAGCTGATATCTTTTAGGAAAGTCATAGACAACCGATTTATGCAGTTGAAGTCAACAATCAAGCACAATATTCCAATGGAATATTATTTGCAAGTGTAGGATCGAATTCTGTATGTTAAATAATTGATTTCGAATTGTGATTGAGCATATCATTCTTCTAAATAGATTCAGATATATAAATTTGATACAAATACAAATAAAACTCAATTAGTTCATGCATATCTTGATCCAGATGTGAGTTGGTGTCTTTTTTTTCATAGAATCGAAGTGAATCGTTTCGTTCCTAGGCAAATGAAGAGTATTTCGCGTGTGCATGGACATTAATCGAAGATAAAACGGATAATTCATCGAAAGTTTTGTTAGCTGCCGGTGGTGAACGTGGTGTTATTCGAATTTTAGATGTCAATCAAAAATCACAGCATACAGCAGTAAGTTCGAGCATTGAAATGATTCGAATCGATTTTTATACAACTCGAATAGCTTCTACAAACTGGTGCTATTAATCATCTAACATTTGCTAAAGCTAAACCGAATTTATTATGTACTGCAAGCAAAAGTAATTCATTGATTTTGAATTGAAGATAATTCTTTTTGTTTTGATTAATTAGATTTTACCGTAACACTTTGGGATGTTCTTTCATCGATGTGTTTAGTTGTATTTCATGGACCTAATGGTCATACGGATCAAGTTCTTTGTGTTGATATCAATGATCAATGTACAATGCTTGCATCAGCTAGTATGGATCGATCGATATTTGTTTGGTCATTGACAAGTGATAAAATTCGCGAACAAATCGATCTAGCAGAAAATCCTCAACATGAAAATAAACGTCGATTAATTAAAGCTTATCCAGTAGCATTCGCTGATATCGAAGCCAAAGCAAAAACACTTCATTCACATTATGTTGATAATGTGCAATGGTATGGTGATGTTTTACTTTCTCGAGTAAAATTAATTTTATTTTCGAATTCAAAAGAATTTTGATCTTGCGTTTTGTTTTATCTAGTCAGCTGATAATACATTTTGTCTATGGCAACCAATTATTGGTAGTACGACAAAAGCATCATCGTTTAAATTACTTTTGAAATGGGTTGTACACGAGAAAGAATATATTTGGTTTTTGAAATTCGATATTTGTCGAGCTAGTCAAGTAAGAATTTAGATCGGCTATTTTTTTTTATTGTGATTATATGTTTTGATCAGTTACTTGCAATCGGAACATTAGATGGACAAATACAAGTTTGGGATCTTTGTAATCATATGAATAATCCATCGATTGAGTAAGTTAAATGAATGAATGAGTGAAGGATGTGAATAATTGATTTTCATTTGTTAGTTTTGTTAAATTAAAAAATATGAATTCAAAAGCAAAAATCAGTCGTGTTTCATTCAATTACGATGGTTCAATCTTAGTTGCCTGTTCCGATGATAGTCGGATATTTATTTGGAAACGAAAATAATCGTTTATTTCTTTCTCTCTATTTTTTTATGTTATTATTGTATAGAGGATTATTGAATAAAATAAAAAAAAACAGATTTGAGAAAATCAACAGGTGATGTAGATAACATTGGTATGCATCTGTAGTATATATATAGAAAGGGTTTTCACCATTTGGTTTATAATTTCACCGTGAGAATGTCAGGTGTAAATCGAGTGGGTTTGTTTCTTGTTTTTGTGCTTTCGATTTCGATCGATGCAAGCCAATATCGTCCAGTAGTTCTTATGCATGGTATTACATCTTCAGCAAGTGACCTTTATGAACTAGCTGGATGGATCAATCAAACTTATCCAGGTATTTATGTTGTTTCAATTGAAATCGGCAATGGAGCAGATGACTCGGTTATGTTATCGATAAGTCGTCAAATTGAAATATTTTGTGCAAATGTTCGTGCTGATCCACATTTACAACAAAGTTTCAATATGCTTGGCTTTTCTCAAGGTAGTGTTATTGTACGTGGTGCACTTGAACGTTGTTCATTGCCCGTACACAATTTAATCACATTGAGTGGAATCAGTGGTGGTGTATTCGGTGTACCAAATCTTCTCAATCTATCAGCACATGTTCGAGAATTAATAACGGAATTTGTTTATGAAGAATTTGTTCAAGATACGATTAGTATTGCTGGTTATTGGCGTGATCCGTATCAATTAGACAAGTATATGGCTCATTGTAAATTCCTTCCTGATATTAATAATGAATTAGCAGTTATCAATCAAACATATAAAGATAATATCTTGAAATTAAATGCTTTTGTTATGACTTATTCGGATGTGGATGAAATTGTTGAGCCGAAATTATCCGGTTGGTTTGGAAATTATAAAGAGAAATCGTTAACAGTTGAAGCATGGAATGAAACTAGGCAATACACTGAAGATCTTCTTGGTCTACGAACACTTTGGGAACAAGGCAAAATCCATCAATTTATCAGTCATGTACCACACGGAGATTCGGATCATAAGCCGAATAAAGATTTTATTTTTCAAAATATTATGCCGTTCTTTAACAATACACTTCCATAAAATTCACTTAAAATAATTTATTTTTGAATAAAAACAAAAACATTGTAGATGTCTGCGACATCGCCAACGTGAAAAGAAAAAACAAACTGCAGAATAATGCATTGATTGGTTCACGCGAGGTTTCAAAAGCACAGGCAGAAAGGAAAAAAGACATTCATATATAATGACTCATTATATCTTTCTTACATTTAATCGGCGTAAATTTATGAAATATCGGTCATTCGAAGATATATGGCTACATCAACTACGACCGAAGAATTCAGAAATAAAGAATTGCTAGATCGTGTTCGATCACTTCTTCAACGTGATAAAATCCGTTTGTGGGAACCACCTTATACAGATGCTAATACTGGCGCTGAAAACATTCTCGAAGTATGGCTTTTGTATTTTGTTCGAAGTTTATCAAAACTGTATATTAATATAGGACTTAATTCAAAGTTTGTGTGCCGAACTTGGCAATAGTGATGAAGAAATTAAAGAGACTCTTTCGTATCTTCGTCGACATGCTTTGGAAAAGTTAGCTGCTAAAAAACGTGCCGATCAAATGACATTAAAAATTCGTTTGTCTGCCAATACGAATTCGAAAGTTTGTTTGACAGAAAAAGAAATTTTCAATATTTGAGTTTTATTCTTGATTTTTGTAGAATAATTGTACAGAAATTAGCATACCTTTTCACAGTACAGGTCATGATTTAGAAAAACTCGTTCAAGAACAATTGAACTTAGTTGATCAAAATCTCAAAATGATCTGTTCAGGTCGAATGATTCAATTGAATCAACCATTACAAACACAAAACATTCGTGTAAGAGACAAATCAATCCTTTCTTTCTTTCTTCAATTTATCTTTGTTTGCAGAATAATGCAACAATCTTAGTTATTGCCGTTCCGAAAGCTGCCATCACTGCAGCAACAAATGACATTCAAACAGCGAATCTTATTCAAGCTGTAAAAGAAGCTGCAAATATTCTCCATGAGAATTCTCATTCGGCACCGAATTCAAATCGTTATCAATTACGTATCACCGATCAACAAGGTCGAGAATTAACAGCTTTATCCGACGAAGAAAAACGTTCACTAATGGTTGCTATGACTCTACACGAAAAAGGTCGTTCATTTCTTCGACAACGAGATTATCTTAGTGCATTGGCTCTATTCAGTGAAGCTGACAATGAATTTCGGCAATGTTCATCACAAATGTTGAATTCTGTTGATAATTGGTAAATTTTAAGTTCGACTAAAAAAGGAAATATATATAAACTTGACATTGTTTTGATGTTGAGAGGGGTCTACTCAATTTGGATATTGTCTGGTGTTATCTTTGCATGCAAAATGTCAATGATTTACAAGGTAATTTATCAATTTATTTGTTTTATAGAATTGTTAACGTGATGTTATATGTTAGATGCTGCTGAACGTTTGATGAAATGTGACACATGTTTTGTTAAAGTTTACGGAAATTCATTTCAACGTTTGAAAGCTCTGCAAAAGGATGGCACTGGACATATGGTACTTTTCGTTCGGTTGCATCTACTACAAGTAAAAACTCGATTGAATTGAACGATCAGTGAATGAAATATGTTTGCATATAGGCGATTGTTGCGTATCATGCTGGAAGAAAAATTGATGCAAAGAATTTTCTAGGCATGGCTGAAGAAGAAGCACGGATGATGCATGTAGATTCTGATAAATTAACACAAAGTTTGTGTTCAAGTTTTTGTTTTGGTACAAAAATATAAAGAAACAAAATTGATTTAGTTATGTTAATGGGTTATACAGCGAGTGAAGCTCGACGTGGCCTACGCAGTTCACAAGGCAATGTTGATCAAGCTATTGAATTTATACTTGAAGTATATATATAGTTGATCGTTTTAAATATTATCGACATGCTATTTTTTAGAATCGACGAATGCGAGAAGAAAGTCGTCGCGAGGAACAAGCTCGAGAAGAAGAAGAACGTTTACAAAATCGTTATGGTCGTACACAAAACGGACAAAAGTATTTCAATAACAAACAAACAAACATTTGTATGTTTTAAATTCTCATTTTCAGAATCAATATAACATATTTACGGCAACTCGAATCGATGGGCTATCCACGTCGAGTATGTGCCGAAGCATTGAAACAATCGAATAATCATTTAGAAGATGCTGGAGAAATGCTTTTGATAAATATCGATACACTTCTTGTTGCAAATCGATCGACAAAAGACGATCGTGAACAAGATGATGTTCAACCTGAAGATTCGACACATATACCGCAATTGATATCATTAGGAGCTGAATACGAAGAAGCACGAGCTCTTCTACAAATCCATGGCAATCGATTAGAACGAGCTGCTGAAGAATTATTACAAAAATTGAAAAATTCCGTAACTACAGAACAACAACAACAACCGATTAGTGATCTATTCGAACGAGCACGTACTATTGTAGAAAAACGAGGCAAGTGAATGAGATGTTTGTGTAAATAATAATTAAATATGAGGCTACTTTGTCTAGAAGCGAAACGAGTTAAACTCGAAGAAGAACAAGCTGCTGAAGAACATCGTCGTGCTACATTGGAAACCGTCGTTCCTGATTTATTACGTAATAATGAAGACATGAATACCGATGATCCAACGGATACAAGTGCGTCAAATGATTATCTTGATCTACTTTTGGATGAAGAAGAAACATTTATTCGAGAATATCGTCAACGTTTAGTTGAAGATGGCTTTTGGTAATAAGAAACTAATACATTTTGTACATGAATAAATTTCTGTTTACCCGTTTAATATCAATAAACTCGAAATTTCGATCTTTTCTCACGTTATGATGAAAGCACATGACTACTACTGACATCTACTACCACCGATTAAAAGTTTAAATAAATTCGAAATAAAATTCTCAATTTTTATGAATAAATTTTCTTATTTTTACTGATTGAAAAAGTAATTCATGAATTTCGAAGAATGTTCGATTACATATCCATGGTAATCAGATCTTAAATGGTAACTAACTTCATCTAACAATTTGTAAACTCTATTATATACGTTAGATGGAAGGCGAAACTGCTTTTGTATCGACAGCAGAAAACGAATTATCATCACCTTATAGTACTAATTATCCGACACAAAATTCGCGAGTTTCATCAACAAATAAACGTCCAAATACAAATGCCAGTAGTTCAATACGTGCTTCTAGTGCTAATGAACGACATACACTACCTGAAATCCCTCGAAATCCATTGACAGCTACAGTTGCACATGTTGTTTCTAAAGAACTTGGGTAAATCGAAATCATTTTAATGTATTTTCGTTGATAGTTTTTTTTTGTTTCCAGAGAAAACTTTCTCAGAACACCTATACGTCCTGAAACAGTCAAGAAATTAGTTGTATCCAGTAATGTCGATGATGTATCTCATCGTTTGTATGTTCAGCATTTACGTGAAATTCAAGCTAAACGAGAATATCAATTACAAAAAATCGGACACGATGAACAAACATTTCTACTAGCTGATATTCAAGCGCATGAAGATGAAGATTCTGACAAGAGTAAATCTTGTGCCTTTTTCTTTTGAAATCTTTATTTTTTTTTGCGCAATAGAAATTCCTCTTACGAGTTTATATGTCGATGAACAATCATTAACAAGAGATCAAGTGATTTTACCAAGAGATTTTCTCAATTTTAATCTGCAAAGACATATAAAACAATCGAGTTTGTTATTTGAAATTATTTCCATAGGAAATCAATGTAGTCTTATTTTAAGCTAAAGACGAGACAAAATCCAAAGAAACAACTGAAAGTATTAAACCAGTTTCGGATGATGGTAAAAGATTGGTAAGTAAAGACAAAAAATGTTCATGGTTTGTAAATAAGATTCACAATTGAATTTTAGCCTAAATTAACTCAACAAACCAAACAACGAACTCTGAATACTCTCTGGAAAGATCAAATTAGCGTACCAGAACGAGATATGAGTCGCAATCGTTTACAAATGTTAGACAATCTAACGAATTATCAAATCAATCCACGTTTTGATGATTCAAAAAATCGTCAATTAATAACAACAACAAATCCATCGACTAAGTAAACAAAATTTCAATAGATTTCAAATCAATCATCGATTGACTTTCTATTAGACCTCCGGCATTGCTTCCAGTTTTCGAAGCTATACCATCGGAAATTGTTTTCACACGTTATCGTGTCGGTGATGTTCATGAAACAACATTAGCCCTAAGAAATTTGAGTAGTGTTGCACATAGTTGTCGAGTTATTCCGCCGAAAACGCCGTATTTCTGCATAAGTCTCTCACAATATCCATCGGGACAGTCGCTTGTTGCAACTGGTTTAAGTGTAATTTATAATATTAAATTTGCACCGGACACACTCGGCGCTTTTCAAGATGAAATTATTGTACAATGTTCAAATGGAACTGAATTTTCTGTAAAATTATTAGCTAAACGACCGCCACCTGTACTCACATGTAAATTATGCCAAAAAACAAGACTCGTAGTTAACTAATTCGTATTTTTCTAGTACCATCGGTAGTCGATTGCGGTTATTGGCTTGTTGGTGGACGAAAAGTATGCGAATTTCAAGTTCGAAATGATGGTGGCGAAGGACGATTTGCTATTGTTCCTGCAGCCTTATGGCCAGCTGCCAATTTCAAAGTATAAGACCATTAACTTGAAAATGAAACTGTACGTTGTTGTTGCTGTTTGTTCATTTAGTCAATCGTTCGTTGTGAGACCGTTCAATTACCACCATTTGAAATCGCTCCTCCAACGCTCGATCTTCGTCCTGGCGATACATTTCCTTTGCAAATTTCGTTTACACCTCAATTACCTGGCGAATTTCTCGAAGAATTCATAATGATTTGTGATAACGGAGAAATCGTTCGATATAAATTAAAAGGTTTCATACATTCTTCTTCGTTTATTTTATTGAAATTTGTTCTCTCTTGTATCAGGTGTTGCACAAACGATTCAAGTTCGCATGGAAGATATCGAAGGTGGCGTTGTCGATTTATCTGAACTCGACGTACGAGATATTTCAGCTCAATATTCGATTAATTTCATATCGATTAATCCCTTTTCCTATTGTCAAAAGAAAATGACAATTAAAAATCTCACGTAAAACGAAAATCTATTTCTCATTATTTTCTCTTAAAAACAAATCGTTCGATTGTTCAGAAATGTTGAATTGCCATTTGTTTGGGCATTACTCGAGCCTGTTCTTTACACACGCGAAGATTTTGCTAAACAAACACAGCCCATCGAAATCGAACGAATCGTTTCCGAAACATCACCATTTCATGTTGAACCAAATCGTGGCACATTTCCACCTCTCGCAACTGTCGAATTTCGTTTGATATTCGCACCATCCAAGGTACGATCGATCGTCGATCAAAGAAAAAAAACTCAACTATTCGATTGTAGATCGGCAATTTTCATACAGTTTTTCATTTGATTGTTCCCAATGCACCAACATTTCCGACGCCTGCGCCGAGTGCAGCTCTAGTTGGTCATAATAATACTCTAGCAAATGAACGTGCACCTTCGCCTGATCTACAGCCGAGAAATGCAGCAAAATTACCGATGATTCAATCGGCTAGTATTCGAGTTGCTGATTATACAGGTAGAATTGTTGAATGTTTGTGAGAAAGAAAGATAGATCGATTCTTGATTTGATTAGTCCTACGATTTGAAAGTCGAGGTATATGTGAGAATTTCAAATATGTATTCGATCCATTTGCGATTATATTTATGGATAAATTATACAAGAGTTTAACGTATCGAAAAGATTTTCAAGTAAACAAATTTGTTTTTTGTTTTTGAGTTTGTTGTTAATTGAAACATTTCTAGTTAACGAATACAAGTATCAGTCCATTGATGGTCAATTGGGCGAATCTTGTCGGTGATGAGATTATCAATGTTGAGCCAGTAATTGCAGAAATCCGTATGTTTTCAGTGGAACAAAAACGAAAAAAAAACAAATGTTCTGAATTTGTTTAGCTGCGGATGCAACTTGTCAATTTACTTTGATTTTTACGGGTACAAAAACTGGTCCGATTAAAATCGAGTTACCATTTAAACTTGATGGAATCGATGATTACGGATATTTGCATGTCGAAGCAGAAGTTATCGTAAGAAAGAAGAAAAGTATTGAGCGAGGATTTTCTTCGAAAGATATGATTTGTTCCATAGGGTCCTAATGTTGAAATCGATTCGGCAACATTGGACTTCGGTTTGATTGAATATGGAGAATGTGTTGAACAAATAATTCAAATTAAAAATCTAAGTCCAATTGTTGCCAAATGTCAAGTCAAAGAAATCAATGAAAATCAAACAAATTCATCGATTTTATTGCCAAATGGTACTGATATTACTCTGAAACCGATTGAAATCTATGATTTCGTCGTTCGTTTAACGGCAAATGAGGAAGGAGCTCTACTCACTCATCTCGAAGTGACTATCGAAGATGGCCAAACAATGTAAAACTATCTTTATTTTGATTTCTTCATATAACTTTTTTCTAAATCAGTCCCATCGAAATCACAGCAATGATTCAACGTCCAAGTGCCTATCTTTCGCCTGTTCAAATCGATATCGATGAATCCTATCTCAATGTTCCAATTATTCGACAAATCGAACTGCACACAATCAACAATCTACCAACGAAATTTCGTTGGACTGAAGTAAATCAAACTTTGTTTTTTCTTCAAAATCAAATCTTCGTCTGTCTGTTCACTTCAGCCAACATCTCTCGATCAAACACAATGTTCAATCGAAATCAATCCACGCGAAGGCATTCTCTATCAAAGTAAACCGTGTCAAATCGAAATTGTCTTTACACCTAAACAATGCGGACAATTGAACGATGATTGGCATTTTCCATGTTATATCGAAAATGCATCACAACCGATATTCTTGAAAATCAACGCGATTATGAAAGCAATGAATGTTGAATTTAAACATGATGACAAGTAGAAAAAAAAACAATTGTTTTTTAACGTATGATCGAGATTTGTATTTTGTAGTGTATTTGAATTGAATGATCATTTTACATTGGATTTTGATCAAGTACCATTAGGAGAAAAATCACGATTAGAATTGAAAATAACGAATCTAACTGATATTCAAAGTGGAATTAAAGCTAATATTGCGAAGTTTAAAACACGAGTAGGAATTCTTCGTTTTTCGTAATTACGTGCTTCTAGAATTTAAGTTTATTAAATATTCTTTAGCCTTTATCGACAACAAATGGACAGAGTAAATAAAAAATCATTTTTTGCAAAATATATCGAAAAAACGAAACACAAATCTTTAGAAATTTCAAATTTCGAACCAATCGATCAAGAAATCGGCGTTGGTTTTCATCTTGACAAGCCTGATTCTTTCATTTACTCTCTTCTTCCTCGTCAAACAACAACTATTCCAATTTCAGTAATCAGTTCCATGTGGGGAGAATACACCGATCTTCTTCAACTTCAAGTACAAACAAATCGAATTCTTTATCTCATCAAAATCTGTTCGATTTCTAGATCGATGGTATTGATTTCATCAAAGAAATTCCCATTCAAGTTCATATCACTGGTAATCCGATAAAAACCTATCTGAGCACCAATCAAGCCAATCCGAATTCATTGCCTGTCGTTCAATTCGGCTCGATGTTGCATAATTCTCATCCGATCAAGAAAAAAGTTCACATGCAAAATATTTCTCATGTACCCATTCGAATCGACTGGATTGTTTATGAGTTAACCGATGAGTTCGAAGAGAATCCGAAATTAATCGAATTAATATCTGTCATTGATAATAATCCGTTCGATAGTTTCGAAAGTAAAACAACGATTATGGATAATAATGATGAAATCATGTCGAGAACAACAATTTCAACAAGTGAGCAAAAGAATTCATTCGATTTGTTTGGTTTTTCGACAATTATCTATAGAAACAAGTTCTCGAGAGACTTCAGCATTGACAGTACATTCATCTGTGAGTTCGGTCGAACATCGACCATCGCCATTGATCAAACTTTACGTTAAACCCTACCGAGGTAAACGAATTCTCGATGGAAATGGCATTTATTCTGTATCGACAACAACAAAAGTAAATCATCGATTGTTTGCAATTGATATTTTTTGATGATTGTAGATCGTCCAACCACGAGAACATTTCTATTTGGATATTCTTATGACACCTCGAAATTGTTCGATAAAAAATCGTCCGATCAAATGTCACGCTCGAGTTGTTGGCGTGTTAAGCGTAACTGAAGAAGTAAAGAATAGAAATCGATTGACTTTCAATATCAAATTTGTAATGTTCTTTTTCCAGAGACAAGGTTCGGCTAAACAAGGTTTCCATCGGCCAATTTATTATGAACATGAAGAACAAATCGAATTTGAAATGCACGCATCACTTGAAATGCCATCGTTATGTGTCGAACTCGATGATGAAGATAGCGACACAGTTGAGCCCGATGCACTCTCATTTGCTATAGCCGTTGGTTAGTTTCGTTTTTTTTTAGTTTTTTTTTTGAATATTTTCTCGATTTTATTTTAGGCGATCTTCTATCTTGCAAATCGAATCTATATAATTGTACATTTCCATTAACGAATTCATCGATTTCGAGTTTATCTCAATCGAATATTGAAGAAAAACTCTATACACGTACATTAAATCTTCTCAATACTCGTCAATGTACAATTCCATTTCAATTATCCATATCTGACAATTCATTTCTTTCGATTGAACCATCGAGTTTAACAACATTGACATGTCAATCGAAAGTACCTGTTCATTGTACATTTCGTTTAACACACGAGCTCATCGATCGAATTCTATCGAAAAAACTTCTTCGAAATTTTCATGAAATGTTAACAACTGAACATGGAAGAAAAATTCATTGGTTCGAACAGTTAGTTGTTAAATTTCAACAGAATGATATGGAACAGAAAGTGCCCATCGATATCCGTCTCTATTTTCCGATTTTAACTGTCAATACAAATCAAGTGGACTTCGGTATTTGTTTTCTCAATCAAACACGACAAAAAGAAATCATTATTAAAAATCTAACATGTTCATCATCGGCATGGTCAATACGAAAAGGTAGAACGCTTTTTTTTCTTCTGTAATTCTCGACTGAAAATGAATCACATTTCATTTTTTTTTAGTTCACGCAAATATGCCCGATGCATATGAAGCATTTCGTATCGATCCGAAATCAGGACTTTTGCAAACGCAATTGAATTCAAAAGAGAAAACAATTCAACAAGTTGTTTCAGTCTATTTTACTGCGCGACATAATCATAAATACGAATGTCAATTGCTCGTCGAAGGTTCACTCGGCGAACCGCCGATATCGATCATGCTGACAGGTGAAGGATCGTACGATGGAAAATACGAGGCGATTTTAGATATTTAGACCAATGAATTTTTTTCTTTTTCTCTTTTATTTTAATAAAAAAAAAAGGAAAACTAAAACTATGTATCATAAATTTGCTGGCAGATACTCTTGGAATAATTAACTGATGTCTCTTTTTGTTTCGATAGTGATTTCATTTGACAACTAACTCGAAGTTCAGTCAGTTGACCTTGTTATGATCACAATCAATCCCTGGATTTTTCAACTCTACGTGATTAAAAATATGTTTTTTCTTTTTTATTTAATTAAAACGATAGACAAAGATGCACCTTAACCGAGAATAATTATAGCAGCGACTGTTTTCGTCTGATTACTTCCAACTCGATTATTGAATTGCTTTGCGAGAAAGATTTTCTTAACTTGAAAACGAAAATTTGACGTCGAAATGAAATAAATATAAAAACAACAAACAGGATTCGTATAGAAACATAACGATGAAATATTATGTAAAAAAAGAACAATCGGTGTTTGTTGTTGAGTTTGATCGGTAAAAATTAAATAATAGATATTCTCAGCTGAATAAGGTATCGATGAACAAACAATAGCAATGGACATTAAGAATAACATTCGAGACAATTGTCTATCGATATGAAAATTGACATTGAAATTTTGACGAGTTCGAAATGATTTCAATTGTTTCGATGTTAAATAACCGAACAGAGAAAATGTTATCAATGGAATTATTCCATGAAATATTATTTGAAATGTATATCGATAATAATACAAATAAATCGAGGAATTTACAAAACATGAGCCGCTGGTTGACGCTGAAAAATAAACTATTAATGGAATACTATGTAAACTATGAATACAAATAATAGATAAAATAATTAATTTCGTTCCTCGTTTCGTTGTACTCAGCTGTCTTCGACGAACTTCTCGTGATGAAATCAAATAACGATCGATTGTCGCCATGCAGAGACATGTCAATGAAATTAAATCAAATGTATGTAAACAATAATATCGAAATTTACAAAGAAGAAATATACGATCTGTCGATACATAATATTGAAAACCATCGAAAAGAATTCGAGTAGGTAACGCATAAATAACAACAATTAAATTTGCAATTGAAGACATAAGAAGATACAATGGACTGTTCCCTGTCTTTTGTTGTTTCGTTTTTTGTTTCGTTTGTTGTTTATTTATTTGTGTACGAGTAAATGACCAACTGTAAAATACACCGATATTCAATAGATTACCTATTAAACCAAATAGGCACATGATGGAACCAGCTACGATTGTTATATATTTTGAAATATCATTGATTTCAACCATTTTCAGCTTTATTTCTCGTTCAAAATCAGACAAATAATCTAAAGAATACAGATTTTATATATTTGTAAATGCTATATTAAACAATGAAAGCATGTCAAAATAGTAAATTCTTTAAATCTTGAGATTAAAGAATAAGTCGATTCATCGACATACGCGATAAATCTTTACTTTAAATAAAACATGAGAATAAAAATGGTGAGCTTGGATCTTTGACCGTAGCGGGTATTCTGGAACTCCCTCTTGTGTATAATTTTAATAAGAAGTATTTCATCTGCTTGTTAACTTTTTTTATGTCAAGTTAAACCCTCCAACGCATAACTATCTTCATGGCACATTAATTAAGATAAATGCTATAGTTTTCATTAGATTAATCTAATTTTATATTCAAATTGTGTCCTTAAATTTCCCTCAAAGAACAAATACTTTTTCAAAATTATTTCTATAAGTTCAATAGGTTATCTACTTGTTTGTTTAAGTTTATAATCACAGATGACGTGCTTACGATTTTTTTTATTATAACTAAAGGCAAAATTTGACTCTTCAATGTTTTTCGTCTTATTTATATTTGAAATGAAATGAATAGTTTATTGTTATCATAGGTAAACAAAAAAAAAACAACGAGGAGGTTTGCCGATAAAATATTATTTTTTCCAATGTAAATCAGTACAAATATTTGTCTATTTAATTGTCAAAATTGATTGATTCAGCAAATAAATGAATCTCATATGAATATTATCAAAGATTTCCTTTCGTCACGATATTATTTTCTTTGATTTGAATATATAAACAACGCAATATAATTAATAAGTCGCATCAACCTACACATGCGTCACACCCCTACGTTTTCTGTTGTTATAAGACCATCGACAAAGAATCTTCAGTCGACTTATAAAAATACTTCAACCTACTTAGACAAAAAGATAAGTGTTCATTTTCGATTCATCATCGTTTCTCGCTAAGATAATTAAAATAGTTAGTTTTTATTTGAAGAACAAAAAGCAAAAATTTAAATATTATTTGAAGTACTCTGTTGAGATGAAACGATATTTTTCTCTTCATTGTAAACAACATAACGAACAGGCGGTCGACAGGAAAATATCCGTCGAATTTCAATTCGAAAATTCGGCGTCGACATATAATAAACATAAAAACTTGAAACATGATTCGTGTAATACAATGCATGAGATAGAACATGAAAGAAATAGAAATAGGATGTTTTCACCGTTAAATTGTACATAAACATAACATTAAAACATTGTTCAATACAATATGGAATCGATGATAGAATAATTGCAATTGACATTAATAGAAGCATGCGAGACAATTGTTTATCACTGCTTAAACCTCGTTGACTATGACAACGATGTCGATTTCGTCGTTCGATTTTTCTCAATTGTACGAATGTTAAAATGCCAAATATGGATAAGAATACAATTGGACATATGCCATGAAAACAGATTTGAATTATATATAAATAATAATACAAATAACTTCGAGCTAGAATTACACATTGACCATGATCGGACACTTGAAAGTAAATGATTATTGGAATATTATGAATTCCAATGAGACAACTTAAAATTAGAATGATTAATTTCGTTCGTTGTCGTCGCGTACTTAGTTTTCTTAGTCGAACTTTCTTCGACGAAATCAAATATCGATCAAATGTTGCCAAACAAATGCAAATCAACGAAATCAAATCGAATGTATGCAAAATATAGAATCGTAATTTACAGAATATAAATAAAGTCTTTTCAGTTACATGAAATTGATAACCATCGAACATAATTCGTGTCAACAATGGATACATAATAACAATTAAATTCGAACAAGATGCTGCGAGTAAATATAAGGAACTGTTACTTGTTCGACCACGACGATGATGTTTTGTTGAATGTTTGGGTGAACGAGACCAAATCGAAAAGACACGAATATTTAGAATATTTCCGAATATACCAAATAGATACATGATTATACCAGCGAATATCATGATTTGATTGGAAATATGTTCGATTTCGGCCATAGTTCTTCTTGATCAAATCTAGAAAGAATTCAAATAAGATTGGAGAGAGAGAGAGAGAGAGAGAGAGAATCGAGAAAAAAGAGAAAGACGCAATTTTTTATTGTGACGATAAGTCGATACGCAATGAAAAAATGAATAACTCTTATTTGGTCTCACTTCTATAGAAAAAAAGAAATAGGACAATAATAACTTTCTGTCAGACCTAATTATGAGGTATCTGTCTGAGAAAGTGGATTGTCATTTAAAGGAACAGAAAAGTAACCTTGTTCAAACGGAGAATAACAATTATTTTCTTTTTTTCCTTTTCAAATACGAAAAGAAAAAGAAAATTAGATTGCATTAGTAAATCATTTCCTGTTTCGGAAAAATCGTATATTTTTACCTTATCTTTTAAATAATTACTCTCACTTGTTAATAGTCTATTTCTAAATCCGTTCAATAGGATAACAAATGCACTGAAAACCTTGAGTTATTTTTAACTACAAAAATTTAGATTCAATTAATATGTCTATTCGTACCACACTTCTTTTTCCGACTGTCTTTTCCATCTGATACGTAATAGTGAGTAAATAGACTGTAAATAAGGATATAATTATTGGAATTGTTGTGACACGGACATTCCTAAACTGTTTATTGCCGAATCGACACAAAAGACGAGTAAAACTAATGTTGACATGCAAAATTTATCAACGGTAAACTCACTAACCTTGCCTATTGTCTGGTTTATTTCAAATCAACTACGAATTACACTGATCGACTCGAAACACAAGCTGACATTTTCTATCCAATTTGATCTTGAGATTTAAATAGAACAAAAAAAAGAAGAGGATCTTCTTGCTAGATTAGATATATCCTATGCTCTTAATATAAATTTCAAATAAAATAGAAAAGAAAGAAATCATAAGGCGAAGTTATTTAACCTTTCATATAAATAAAAAAATATATGTTTCGAGAAAAAAAGAACGTTCATTAAAAATATGTTCCTAGACTATTTTAAATAAATAAAATCTTCAACAGCAGTTTTTACTGGAATAAATTTCCGTGTGGATCACATATTGAAGATAGATTATTGATGACGTTTTCTTTAGAATTCAATGTACTTCGAACATGGCAAATAATGATAATAATAGAAAAGCATTAACTGAAAAGAATTCTCTTCTTTAATCAAAATCATTTTGCTTGACTACAAAAGCTTGTAGCAATAAAATCCAATCATGAAAGTCAATGATTCTTTTTTCTTTTCTTAGCCGGAAATCAATCCGTATCAACCTAAGATTTAAATGACTCGAAGATCTTTTTTTTATTAAAAACTAATTCATGCTAATTTTAGTTTTCAGACCTAATAATCTTGAATTTCAATAAAGAACGGCAGTACTCGTGCGCTGACACCCACGACAAAATTAGATTCTATTTCAAATCAAATATTTTCATATCAATGACAAAAACACAATGATTTAGATTAGTTCCTGGAATACTTTTTGCAATGCTTGAATGAGATCTAGAAATGTTAATTTCGAGTTTCGAGGGAGTACTTGACTATTTGGTATTGTTCATGATAAAAAGACATTTTTTTAAATCAAGGCTCATGACTACAAGAACGATAATTATCTTATTTAAAATTATCATAACACTCAAATTGCAATAGTTCTTCAAGAATAAAAGAAAAACTATTTTACGGTAACGTTACCATCAAAGAAGATTTTCTGTTCGTTTAATTTTGTAGACAAACGTTTTGTTTTTGTTTCGTTGAGTAAGTATTTATCTGAAGTCACACGTATCTCCCCTATTGGTTTAATCCCGTTTTCTGTGACGTCAAAAACAATGAAGTAATTCTTAAGCCGAACAATTTTCTTTTTCTATTAAAAGAAAAGAAGAAGAACATTTTTTAGCCTGCTGTCGAATGAAGCCTTTCAGCGAAATTAAAACTTTTTTCATTAGTGAGAAAAGAAAAGGAAAGGAAATCGAAACGAAAGAAATTCTTTAATTATTTTTTCATTAATCTTATTGAAGTTGAATGCTCTAATTTTTCTTTGTGTTTTTTTCTCTCTCTCTCTCCTCTTTCTAATTCTATATGTTATTCATCGATGTTACAAGAACGAGAAAAGACATTATCGATTCAAATATTACTCTTCCTCACAAATAACAGTGACAAGCGTAGAAATACTACTACTACAACAACAACAATAAAAAAAAAAGGAATAGACTTTTCTTTTCCTTCTTCTGCTTGTTGTTCCTCTTTAGCTATATTTAATTTTCTGGTTGAATAGAACAATATCTGAGCAGTCGACGAGCATTTGTTTTTCAGTTGCAGATCGGGGGTGAATCGGGTGTTTTTTTTTCTCGAAAAATCGTCAATTTTAGATCAAAGAAAAAAGTGAGTAAAAAACTCGGTGTGTCCAATTGGATGTTACTTCGTTCAGTCGATGTCTTTGATATTTATGTCGAACCGTATATTAAATCCGGTTTTCGTTTACCGAATCAACCGTATTCGTATTATATTCGATCACTTTTTCGTTTACATAACGAAACAACATCGATATGGATTCATTTAATCGGAGCATTGATTCTTTTAATTCAAGTTCATCAACATTTCGTTTATTTAGCAAATAATTTCTATTCGATTTATGTTTTCTACAATTGTTTCGGTGCATGTGTGATGCTTTTATGTTCAACTCAAGCACATTTATTTCATTCGAGAACATTAGCCGATCATTTACGTTCGTTTTACTTGGATTATTTTGGAATTAATTTCTATGGTTTTACATCTGGAATTATTCTCTATAAATTTTCTCATAAACAAACAAATTCCGTATGACAAAAGATTTTTTTAAATGTTTATTTAACTTTGTTTTGATTTTAGTTTTGGAATGAAACATTCTATTATGCATTGTTATGTCTTTTATCTTTATATTCGATATCAATAGCATGTTATTGTAAAACGTATTACCGACGACCGTATCCATTTTCTCATAAGATTTTGCAATGTTCAGGTGTTTTGTGCGTTTATATGTATCAAATTTGGCCAATCTTGAAAAATCTCTTGATATTCAATCAAATATCGAGTGAATTCGAATTGAAAGCGTTGTTTTGGCACATGTTACAGATAATTTCGTTTGTTCTAAGTGGCGTTCTGTTTGTTGGACGGATTCCTGAACGTTTCTATCCAGGTTTCTTTGATCTATTTGGTCAATCTCATCATGCTTTTCATTTAACGATATTTCTCATGGCATTTAGTCAATCGAATGCTGTTTTTTACGATATTCTTTCGTTATCATCGAATCACATTGAATTTAATTTACAAAAAGATCTCATTTATACTTTAACTGCTTTAATTTTACAATTAGTTTCCGTTTATCTTTGGTTTCGAATAAGTCGACCAGCAATTGAACGACGATACGAAACGATTAAAAATAACTAAAGACATTCTTTGAACTATTTTTTTTAAATTCTATTGAACAATAAACTAAAATAATTAGGACAAGGGAAAGGATATGATTAAGATGTGTTACAGTTAAAATTGAGTTTCTATGACTCGATCAGTTTTGTTGTCAGATCGTATGATTGTTCGAGAACTGTATTCATCATATCTAATTTTCGAGCTGATTTAAAACGAAGTTTGGGTGGTAGAGATGAAAAGCTTGAGATGTAGTTTGATTTTGTTTGATCGAAAACATAAAATAAATTCGAGAAAAATAATTGCTGTTGTAAACGTCTATCTGAATAATTTTCTTGGCAAAAATTCAAAGATTGACACTAAAAAAAAACTCGAGAAAAGTCAATAAATAATGATAAATTTTCAAATTTACTTGAGATAAACCGAAATAATTTTCATCTGTAATATTCGTATGAATAATACGTTGATTATTAATCTGTCGAATTAATTTCGGATTCATTCCTGATTCAAAACATTTTCTTAAACGACACGCTTGACAACGATTTCGAGTTTTTTTCGTCACCAAACATTTATTTCCAGCGCAACAGCGTAATGCTCCCTTGGAGACACAACAAAAAACTATAAAGGTCGAATAGATAATTTCAATGAGCTTCTTACCGATTGCTGTAATGCATTCCGTCGAAAGAATGATTTACATGACATACATGTTGGCACTTGAAAATTATTGCCACGAGCTACATCACCACAGACACGACAAACTAAACATTGACTCGAAGGATAAATAGAATTCTGTTGTTTAAATTCCATCTTAACTAAAATTGATTCAATAGAAACGCGACTAACGTTTTTTGAAATTCGAATTTAGTTCAAGTTATGCGTTCAACACACACACACATATATATGCGGCAAACATGAGCAGTCAAAGAAACGGAAATTAATTCTTTTTTTGGGAGCTACGAAACAGATTTCTTCAATAGCTTGGTTAATATAAATTGAAATGATGTGGAAATTACGACTGCAAACTATGTCAGGTATTTGTCCTTTGTCCTCAACGAACGAGTACTGACATGCTTAATTGAGACATGACGAGAAAGCTAGTGACCTATGAACATTGATAATAAGTTTTACAATTAAGTACATCAAACGGAATTTTGATTTATTTCAAATAATTTACACCAAATCTGACCAAAAAAAAGAAAGAAAACGAGATTAATCTTTTTGTTCTTTAATCCAACAGGTTTTAAATTGACTTGTTCGAACATCGACTTCTCCAAGTTCGAGTGGATCGTTGTCATAAATAGTTCGATAACATTGCAGTGAAATACATCGACGAACGCAGTTAATCATGCTAATTTCCGCTAATTCTTTTTGTTGTTGTGATTGTTCGGTTTTAACGGCGATGGTCGTTGGCTGATATTTTTGACAAGAATCTTTTTGTTCACATTGTCGATTTATACGTCGAAATGTTTCGTCTAATTGTCGACGACGTGCAAATGACATCGACGAAGTTTTTTTATTATTGACTGTTGCAAACGTCATATGAACAAATAAAATAAGAAATACGATCGTTCTATTCATCTAAACAGACTTTGTTTTCAAATAAAAGATAAAACAGAAAGCCAAACATCAAATAATACGCAAATAGATACTTTTTTTGTTGTTTTTCTTTTTGAAAAGACGAAAAGAGAAAGAAAAATAAAACAGTACATAAAAGAAGAAGAAAAAAAGACATGCAAATCTTGATGGTTTTTTGTTTAAAAGAGAAGAAGAAGAAGAAAAGAAAATAAACGAACGATTGACAACGAAAGTAAAAAGACAGAAGAAGAAGAAAAAAAAGTGTTTCTTGTTTTGTTAAATATATATTTTTGTGTTTAGTTTGATATTTAAAGAAATAGATGATAGAATTTTTCTAATGTAAATTTTGGTTTTTATTAAATAGATTTCGTTGTTAAATTTCCAAAATCGGATTTTTTTTCTCTAAACAGCCAAATTAATAAACGAATTGTATTGAGCAACATTTCGTTTAAGAATATCGGATATCGGTCCGAGAACACGTTCGAATCGATTACGATCCATTTTAACGCATTTCAATGGTCCTTTAGCTTTGACTGTTGCAGCACGTGGTCGATCGAATAATAAAGCTATTTCTCCGAAATAATCCGATGGACCTAATTTAGAAACTTCGACAGCTGGTTCATCATCAGATGGTTTTTGATAGACAATAGCAGTTCCTACACGGCAAAGTCATGTTTTTCAATTCAAAAATAAAAACAAAAAAGTCTACCTTCGGCAATAATAAAGAAGTCATTTCCTTTTTCACCTTGTTCGACAATACTATCTCCATCATTGAATTGTACAGGTTCGAGTGCATCGGCAACAGTTAAACGTTCCCATTGATCGAGTTCTTGAAGAATTTTAACTTTCGATAAGAATTCTTCGTACATTTTACGTTTCTTAATTGTCGAACCCATTAAAATACGTCGATAAGTCTAGAGAAAAACAAACAACAACAAAAATTGTTTTTGCTCCAACGAACAGCAATCTTCTGTCTACTTTTCGATCAATAGCCCATAGTTTACACTCAGTTTTGGCTTTAATTGTTGCAGCACGTGGTGTACCATAGATAAGTGCTAATTCTCCGAAACTGCCGCCATCGGAAATGGCCGTCACACATTTATTATTAACAAAAACTTCGACTTCACCTTGATCAATAATATAAAAGAAGTCTCCTTCTTCACCTTGTTGAATAATTGTATCTCCAGCTTTGTAATTAAACGGTTGCATCGCATCGAATATGTCGGATTTTTCACTGTCATCCAAATGTGAAAATAATAGATTCGATTGAATAGCTTTACTCAATGCTTGCATTGTTGAATAATCTTTGGGTATAACGGTTTTAACATAGGATGTTGCGTCTTCTTCTTTATAAGGTTCAGCTGAAACAGCTCCACGACGTTCACGCGTCTTTACACTCGGATTGTTTGTTGTTTGAGCTTGTTGACTGGCTGCATTGCCTGTCGATGGTTCATTTAAATCGGCCACATCATCGTTTTCACCGGCGACACTACCATTGGTCGATTGTTGTTTACTTGTTTGGTCAATTGGTGAGGCTGTTTGTTGTTGATGCATACCGGATTTTCTTGTTGTTGAAGATTGACTATCGAGTTTATCGAAATAATTCGCAAGAAATTGTATTGGATTGGTGGGTTTTTTTAGACACAATTGAACAATACAATCGCGTAGTAGATTTTGAATATCATGTTTAGCTATGTAGGCTTCACAATCACGGACTGTCTGTTCGGACGACGATGCATTGTCGACCATGATTATTCAATTTGTTAGATGTGTTAATCGATGGAAGCCTGAAATAGACGAAAACATGTATATATATTTTTTTTGTATATTAACAATTCAAAACGAACGAAATTAACTTTAAAACAGAAAACGCAATTGAATTCTACGACTATGTCGAACGATAATGGCAACCGTCGGCATAGAACAGAACACAATAAAAAAAAAAATATATATATATATTCTCTTTTCGATAATGTGCGTGCGTATGTGTGTATGTGTGTTTGTGAAACATAGAGAGAAAAAAAAAAGGAGAAACACAGAATCAACCAAGGTCATGTAGGAGAAAAAGCGCAAAAAAAAGCGAGTTATATCCACTACCAATGTAACTACTACTGTTACTAGTGCTTTAAGCGATGTGCCTCAATAATAAAGACACGACAACAAATGAAATATATTCAGATGTATAGAGACAAGTTTCAAGCTTCGACTATTCTTCTATTTGTTGTTGTTGTTGTTTTTTTTTCTTTCTTCTTCTTCTTCTACTTGGCGTTATTTTTTATTATCGTTGTTATCGTTCTCATCGCCATGAGCCTTCAAGAGACTTCTATAAAAGCGTGACGAAATATGATGATAAAATAATAAATGTCTTTTATGGACATGAATAAATATCATTGAAAAACTCTACGACGATCGAAAGTAAAAACGAGAGGAAAAAACGAAAAAAAACGCAGAAATAAAAATGTGCAAATGGTTGTCAGCTTTTTTTGCTCTCTCTCTCTCTCTCTCTTAATTTTATTTATTTTACAGATGAATAGTAGTTAGACTTTCTTGTACTCATTTAATCGATTTAAGTGCCATTCTCTTGCAGCTTTTTCTTTTTGCTCTTTCGTTCTGTCTTACCATCCATTAGTCTCATTTTTCTTCTCTCTGTATTTCGTTGGAGAGAGAGGGAGAGGGAAAAAAAACGAGAGTTATGGCTTTATCAGTATGAATATGTGTGACATTTACAGAATGACAAAACATCTCTCGTTTTTTTTAAATAAACAATCGCATGCAACAAGATTTGTTGACAAGCAAACAAAACAGAGACTAATGGAACTCTTCACAATGCATATGTATTTTATGTCATTTCTCGTTCTTTTTTCTTTCACACTCAGTTATTAAATTAATAAAAACAAAATATGTTTTTATCAAACCAACGAAATACTTCGATAACCTATCGTAAAAATTTAATCTCAAACGAGTTCTTTCGTTTTCTTTTTATTATCTCATCTCATCATCACAGCTGACCTATCTCATAAACTTTAGAAGAATACGAAGAAAAAAAACGAAAGAAAAGAAAGTAAAATCTATTTATTAAAGATTAGACAAGAAAAAAACGAAACCTACTTTCGTTAGTTTTTACACGAAAACGATAAAAGAATGTTGATTGAATTATTTTATCCTGTATATCGAATAGATATCGATGGTCTCTTTGCTATTATCTAAATGTGTGTTTAACATACGTCGCATACTTATCGAGGCATGACTAATAAAAACGAGTGCTTAATCTGTTTTTCATCTCTCACCCTTCACCTGTACATTTTTCTTTTTGATAGGACTGATTGTATCAACTCGAATTTTTCATCATTATTGGTTTTTTTTCTTCATCGAAAAACGAAGAAAAAAAGCCGACTGAGTGAGCAGAACGAGAGAGTACAAATGTGGGATATGATCAAAATGGTAAAGGATATACTGAGTGCTTCCGGCGTGAGTCTAACAAATGAATCGAACAATCAGAAAACGTTAATGAAAACATCACGAATCATTTTGCTTTTCATATTGTTACTTACAACATAATAATAATGATATAATGCTTTAAAGTTGAAAGGATTGTTGTCAATGAACGAAAGAAAATTACCCGGAGTCGTCTTAGATATGTCTTACATGTACGTTGAAAAGAAAAGAAATCACTCACGTCATGCACAAAATAATGAAGACGAAGAAGAAGAAGAAGAAGAGCCGAGGCAGAGAAAAAAACGAGAATAGAAAGACGAATAAGAATAGTATTTAAAGTGAGTGAGAGTCTCTTGATAGAAACAAGAATGTATAACCGTCAGCAATTAGTTTTTCTTTTCTTTTTTTTTGCTTGGTCTCATTATATTGCTGGTTTCTTATTTTTTAACGATCTCGTTTTTTTTCGAAGAAAAGACTCTTGTTCATTGACTATTCTTAATTCTCATTCAAATATTTTCTTATTCAAAACAACAAGAAAAACCCTATTCTCTGCATAAATGTTTTCTTTCTGCTCCTCGGATATATCTCATCCTGCACCCGTATATCTTGTCATCTGTAATCAGTTAGACTTTACAAGAACAACAACAACAACGACGCAAAAAAGATCTGAATCGATATCATTGTCTTCAAAAAATAATTCCAATTGTAATAATAAAACGAAGAAAAAAAAAGCTACGCGCACGACAATTGAATCTGTATTCGTTTATCGAATATAAAATGCAGCTAACTAATTGGATTCCGTTTCGGTGAACATTTCGTGCTTAATACATTATTCTCATATGAGATTACATTTAACGTAAGCAGAGAAAACAAGAAGAAGAAGAAGCAACTAGTCGCATGAGAGCATAGATTCGATTCGGAATTATTTTCTCCGTTGAGTTCGATGTTCATCATATAGATAATAAATAACATTGAGAAGAAAATCGTTTCGATTATTCTTCGTCATAGAATTCAATTAAATTCATCCGATTTAGTTCTTACCGGAACAGATACAATGGATCACGTGCTTTTTATCTGAAAATAGACGAAGAAGAACAGAATTAATATACAGGAGAAAAGAAACGAAGTTTTCTTCTTCTTCACCAAAATGAACGAAGAGAAGGATCAATTATTTTCATTCAATCATAAATAATAATGACAGGCTCAAACGTCTTTTGTTAATTAAGAAATGCAAAAGAAAAAGGAGAAGTAGAAGAAAAATCTGTTTCGAACAGAAACAGAAAATGATTTAGATGCTGTATCCATTGACTCGTTCTTCTTCGACTAGTTTTTTTTTCTCCTATCGTCGTCGTTTTCTCCTATGGAAAAAAGGAAGAATTCTTCTTACAATATTAGTTCTGCTTGTTGCTGAAAAGATAAAGACCAAGAAAACGAGAGAATCTATTAGCATAAATCAGAAAAAAAATAAGGAAAAGAAAAGAAAAAGAAGCGAGCAAAAGAAAACTACGGACAACATTGCACGTCGTTATTTTCCTTGATGTGGTTTTTTTCCTCGTTCTCTTTTCTCTTTGAGTTCTTCGTCTTCTTTTTGCGTTCGTAAAAAAAAAAGAAGAACGCGTTATATTCTTTGACATCCAAAACGACACACGTAAAAAATCATCAATATCTATTCAGCGAAGACGAGGTGACAAACTACACATTTAACATAATTTCCTTTTCTCGTTTTTATCATCAATGTTGAAAGAAAAAAAAACTAATGAAAATATCGAAGATGTCTGTCGCAAATGCTATTTGTTAGAAAATAAAAACAACAACTAGCTAATCAAAACATGAAGAAAAAGATCTTTTCCGTTTCCATTAGCAAATAAATATTGTTTTACTTTGAATCCTAATGAAGTCATCCCTCGTTTCACTTATGTTGGTTTTATTAAATTCAACAGAACAAGTCACGAATGTTTTGTAAATGTCAAAGAAATATCAATAAGAACATTTAATCAACATAGACAAGCTGTTTTCTAATTCAATTAGGTTTTTACTTCTTTGTTTTGTCGAACAAAATCTTCGTCAAACGAAGCAAAATTTCGTCGTCTTCAACTCTCTGATGATTATCCGATCTTTCAACACGATTCCATTCGATGGATAAACAACAAAACTACAGCGCTTAATGGCATTTTAGATAACAAAATATATCTAGAACAGGAAAAAAAATGGAAAATGAGTTTCTGCTTTTACGTAAAAGAGAAAAAAAGAAAAAGAAAAGACACTGCTTGTCGTCTGGAAAACTTTGTGGTTGAATTCATTTTTAATTAAATAAAAATGTTCAGTTGATTTTCAATAGTGGCTCTGTTTTTTTTCTTCGTCTCCTCGAGAAAATAGGCTTAACAAGGAAAGAGAATACGGTCTTTGAAAGATCTTTCTTAAATAGAAAACGTGTCAGGAAAATAGAGAAACAACTAATGAACTTGTTGAATAATAGAAAGACCAATCGAATCGAGAATAAAATTCAAATAGAGAGAAAACAAAAACGGAAATTAATGTCTAGTCAAAAAAAAAGGAAAAAAACGTCTATATATTGGTCTGCATTTGATCTCTTTTTTCGAATTGAATAGACTTCTACACTCAAAGCAATTATGACGAATATTTCTTTTGGGAAATAAAGAAAACAAAGAGACATATTGAATTTAATGAGAAAGAAATTATTCTTTTCTTCTCTTTTGCTTTTTTTTCAAAAAAAAACATAACAAATGAAAACAAGAAAAAAAGAAATAACAAATAAACAACATCACTGATTGTTGTTGTTATTATTAGTTGTAGTTAATTCAAGGAATTGTCGTAATACATCGATCAAAGCACGAGGTAACATTTCTAAGTTTTGTATGACTAAGTAATACGGAAATGGAAAACTATCCAAATACGAACGAAATTCAACCTAAAATAGACAAGAAAAACATTGGTTTGATTTCGAAAATTGAAAAACAATCTAGACTTTATCTCCGTTGAAAATGGCTTCGTTGATTTGAAAGATAGATGTTGATTTTTGTTGACTAAGATTATCGAGAATAACAAAAACAACGAAAATATTTTGTGACATCGCATGTCGAACACTTTTCAGTAGTCGATCTTTGCCTGAAACCGTCAAACCTCGACCATCGGACAAAATAATCAATAATTGTGATAAAGGATTTGATATTGGAAGTTTCTCTTTAGCAAATGTTGACGTCACTGATTCCATTAATTCAGCAAGAAGTGTTTTAGTTTGATTGAATTTTAATTGTTGAAGAACACGAATTCCATTTTCGTGATTGAAACTTTCGTTTAACGATTGAAGATTTCGAATATATTCGCCAAATGAAACGATACCGAATTGTCCAATATCAAGTAAATTCAATGTTTGTCCGAGGAGAATCAAAGATTCCAAAGCCAAACGTTTGACTTGAAGATTATCCATCGATTGACTGTCGTCAATAGCTAAAATAACTTGATACTGTCGTTTCGATGGTTTAACACGTCGTAGCCAAATTCGATCCTTTCGAAAGTCAGACGCAATATACGAGATGATTCGTTTCATATTCAAACGTTTTCCTGTTCGATAATCGCCGGAATATTTACTTCGTTGTGTTGGCTCGAGTAGAAGTCGAAGTTGTTCGCATAATTCGAACACATACGGTTGAGTTTGATATTCCAAATGTGACCAAAGTTGTTCGGCTTCTTGTTGATCGTTGGTGTGTTGATCGAGATTCGTGTACCATTCTTCGAGTTGATTTTCGATTTGTTCAGTTAATTTCATTTGAACGGAACTAACAAAGTCGATTTGTTGTTCGACAGTTGTTGTTGAAACGAACGGTTTGTCATTTTCGATGTCTTCGATTGTTTTTTGTTGGTCATCGGACGGATCTTGTCGTTGTTGTTGATTTGAAGATTTGCTAATCTTTGACGAATCGTTTTGTAAATTCGATGATGTTGGTTTTTTCTGTTGTTTTTCATTCGATGATTGATCTTGTTCAGGATCTTGTTGATTATCGATGATCATCGGTTCTGTTTGATCTTTGTCTTCGTCGTGAGCATCTTTCATTTGCTCATCGGTTGCTGAATCGAGAATTTGCTTTTGTTGAGGAAAATCTTTGGGAATATTCTTTGCATGAGCGTAGATTTGTGTTTGTTCTTGTTGATTTTGCTGTTCGAGTGCTGGCAAATCGTCGATATTGTCCATTTGCTGATCGGATTGTTCGATATCCAAAGCAGCTTTGATGTTTTTATCGATGAACGAAAGTATTTCACTGAGAGTTCGTTGTTCATTGGATTGATTCGATGTTTTATCGATGTTTTCATTTTGTTGTTGATTTTGTTGATTTAATTGTTGTGAAATTTGATTGAATTGATCCGATGAAGTCTGTTGTGTTTGTGATTGATCTTGAGTTGACGATTGACCGAGATTTTCTTGTTGATTCTTTGAATTTTGTTGTTCGAATGTTTGAGTATTTGGAAATGATTGTTGAAGATCATTGAATTGTTTATTTTCATCGGTATTTGCTGAATTTTTATCTTGTGTGAGCGCTGATTCTTGAAGATCTTCTTGTTTTTGTTCATCTTCAGGAAGATTTTCAGGCAGAGAACTTTTTCTATTTAAATCTTCTTCATTTAATTGTTCGTCTTCTCCTTCTTCCCCTTCCTGTTCGTTCATTTCCATTTGTGATTCTTGTTCATCAGGATTTTTCTCATTTTCCGCGTCATTGTTTTCTTCACCTTCGTTTTCTTCTTCTTCTTCTTGATTATTTCCTTCATTACCATCAAGATCCATATTTTCCGGAAGTTCTAAATCATTATCTTCGGTGTTTAATTGCTCGTTTTGATTAGCTGTTTGCTGGTCATCTTGATATTCGTTTGCTTCTTGTTGTTGATTTTCATCGAGTGAATCTTCGTTTAAATCTAATTGATCGTTTTTAGCCGAAAGATCGTCTTGTTTTCGTTGATCTTTGCCTGTTGATTTCTCCGTTTGATTTAATTTCTTTAGGAAACAAAAAAAAACTTTTGAAATTGAAAAAAAAACGAAGGCGAAACAAACCTCTTCATCTTTATCTTTTTGTTGATCTTCATCTCCCCATTTGTTTTCATCGAAGATTTCTCCTTGTTCATCTTCATTGACATCGCCCATTTGATCGTCAATATTGTCATCGTTTGTTTCACTTTCATTCTCTTCGTTTTCATTTTCATCTTCATTTTCTCTACAGAAAATTTAAAAAAAAAACAAAGTCAAAAAATGCTAAACTAAAGTCTAACTGATCAGCTGGTTGATCTAACGGCGCTTCGAAATCAAACGAAACCTCCATTCCATTGGGCTCATCATTGACATTTTGTTGTTCATCTGAGTTCTCTCCGTCTTGTTTGTCTTGTTCTTGTTGCGGCATTTTAGCTTCATCTAATTGATCTTCGGTTTCGATTTGATCCGAGACATCTTTGGCATTTTGTCCCACTTGTCCATCGCCCATTCCTGAAATTCCTCCTTCAGCTTTTTCGTCGTCATTGCCATCTTGTTCTTCTTCTTCGGGCGGCAATTGAAATCCGTCTTTTAACAAATTGAGAAAGGTTTTACTCAAAGTTAAGTAAATTTTCGATGTCGATTGATGATAGAAAATAAAACGAAAGAGAATTTGTTCGACTAACAAATGAATTTGTTGAAAAAGAACAATTGTCTTCGGTGAAATTGATTTTCGTGTAATTTTAATTAAATACGGAAGATTTAATTGTGTTATATGACTATTGAGAAAATTATAAAAATGAACAAGCCACATCGGTGATGAGGACGAATTTTCAGGTTGTTTTTCTGAAAGTTCGAAGAGATTCGTCAGTAAACGTTTTGTATATCGTCGAAATGATTTGATATTAATCGCTGAATCTTGATCAACTAGAACGAAACAAAAAAAGGTTTTCAATTGAATTGTTTATTAAAAGAAAAAGAAAGTGATTTTACGTTGATTTTGTTTGAGAAGATCGATTTGTGTAAAATGTTCGTAGATTTCAATGAAATTCTTCGCTAAATCTCCAACAAAATGATCATTTGGAAATTGATTTTCGTCGATAAATAATTTCTGTAGAACATCTTGAATTTGTTGTTTAACAATCGAAATCTCCGTGTGTAAATAATCGATTTCCTTGAGAAGAAAATGATGTTCGGTTTGAAATTGATAGAATCGATTGATTTTCTCGGTCAACGAATATAATTTCTGTAGGAATTTATCCAAGAGAATTTTCATCGATTGAAATTGATCGGCTTGAATGTAATTCGGTAGTTGATAGAGAATTGGAATTTGTTCGAACGAATTCGTTGGAATTGTTTGAATGATTAATAGAAATGAATACGATCGTTCGATTAACGAAATTGTTAACGAATATAATCGATCGATTTCATTGAGATTTTTCAACGAAACGAGATAATTTTCTTTGGAATAAACTGAAAATTCTCGTGAAAATATTCGATAATTTTCGAAAAACGAATGAAAAAGTGATTTTTGTTGATAAATAATTTGAATTAAATGTTGAGAAAAACCTTGAATTCGCTCGTAGATAATCGGATCGATGCGATTCTTTTGCGCAAATATATTTAATTGATGATGTTGATAGAGAATTCGATAGTAAATCGAATCGATTTCCTTGAAATTCTTTTCGAATCGTTCCAAACAATTCGAACGATTGTTCACAATTAGTTTTTGATTCTTTTTCGTTTGAATCGTTCCGTAGATTTGATTTTCGAGTTGTAACTCGAAAAATTCAATCGAAATCGGTTGAATAGAAAAGTTCTTCTGCTGATTTAACAAACCCTTTCGAAATGACAAACCGATCGAAGTTAATTTTTTAAATAAATGAGTTAATAATTGACGTTTTTCATTGAACAATTGTTTGATTTGTTTTCGATCGTTGCTTTGAATTTTCATTGAATCGATTGTCGACGAAATTTCATTGATAAACTTCGTATCCGACTGAATTTGGCTTGAATATTGATAATGAACAAGTTTTTTATTAAGTTTCAATTTAATTAAACGCGAAAACTCGTCGTTCGATTGAAGAAACGAATCGATTTGAATTTGATAGAGTGAAAAAATCTGTTGAATCGGTTGATTTAGATTGAGTCGATATTTTTTCATTGATTTAAATAGAAATTTATGTGATTTATCAATGGCTTGTTTCAATGCATAGTAATTCGTGTCTTTCCATTGTTGAATTCGAACGAATTGATTGATTTCTTGTTGAATTGGCTTTCGAATCGATTGAATGTGATTTTCAATGAACGATTCGTACTGTTCGTAATATTGAACGATGAAATTCAACGTTCGATTGTTTGTTTTCGCTGAAAAATATCGAGAAAATTTTCGGCAAAGTTCGAGACGCGTTCGAAAATCGCCGAGCGTCGATTTTTGAAAGAATTCATGAAGAATTTGCTCGAAACTCGTTTGATCATCGTGTTCTTGTTTAATCAAAGCGAATAGATGCAGCCACCATTTGTCAATCGTCGATTTTCGTTGATTAAAATCGATCATCGACAACGATTGACTCGAACATTGAAATTCAAATTTACGAAAATCAATGAGAATCTTAGTTAACTGATTAATTTGTTCGTCGAACGTTGTTTGAAGTGTTCGAGAACCGTAGGTTTCATTCCAATAAGTTAATTTAGTGAAAAGTATATCGAAACCATAGAGAAACTTAATGAGCGAATTGTCGATGGAAAACGATTGAATTCGTTCGATAACACGAAGAATTTCCATGAGAGTCGGATGATTTTCATGTGTTTCGAGAAGAAATCGAGTTCGTTTATCGATCGAATCGATCGTGGGAAAACACTCGATGATCATCGAAGGTTTCGAATCATAATAGATATCGAATGGTTTATGAAGATTTTCAATGTAAATCGAAAGTTTCTCTTTCGATTTCAATGTTAAATAAATCATATCGGTTAACAATCGATGATCTTCATCGAATTGATAGATACTATTGAACAGACCAACGATTAATTCATCGATGGACAATTGATTTTCATTGAGAATTAACGAAAAATATTCGTAGAGAATTGAATAAGGAAGAATCGGTGATTTATCTTCGACAGGAGGTTCAGTTTGTTGTTGTTGTTCGAGATTGAGTTGTTGTTCATTGGAAAGAAATTCTTGAAAATGCGAATCGAATGATGGAAATAGACGTTGGTATTCTTGTTCATCGAATTCACTTTCCAATTGACTTGTTTCGTGTCGGTAAATACTCGATGATTGACGAGTTTCTTCGTCGATTTGTTTTTGTTCTTCGGACCAAAGGAAATGAACAGTTTCGAGATAATTCTCAACGAATTCGTTGAAATCATTCGTTCGATTTCGATTGATTTGATTGTAAACGAATAAATATTCGAAAATTAACATAAAATATTGTCGGAATTTGTCAATCGGAAGATTTTGTTGAATAAAAGTTCGTTTTTCGAAGAGATTTTTAGCAATTTGAAATAAATTCAATTGATTGACATCGAACGGAAATTGACAAAGTTCGAAAAGATTCGATTTTGCTTTCGTTTTTGTTGCTTCATTTTGAAAAAAACAATCGAACGCGAGAATAATTTGAAAAACTTGTTTCATCAACGGCATGGTCACATCTCGATAAACATAAAATTGCTTGTCTAGAACTAAATTTCGATGAAATTCAACGATATTCTTTCGAAATTGTTCGTAGATTTTCCGTTGTTTTTTCTCGTAGATTTCTTCGAGAAGAAATTTTCGATTTAATAATTGTTCAATTAATTGTTTGGTTAAATAATTGACTAACAATTGATATTGTTCGTTATTAAAACGAAAGATTTGTTGATTTTCTTGGTAAATTTTCTCGACAATTGACTTCATTTGTTTTTCCCATTGATGTAAAATGACATTCGATGAATATTCATATTTCTCTCTCAGATCCTTTCGAAGATTTAACTCGAAGGCAACGTCCGATTGAAGATCGATTTGATATTGATTAAGAATTTGTTCGTAAAGAATCGGATCGATTTGTCCTCGCGGTCGAATGAGTTCGATTCGATTTAAACTTTGTTCGATTAAATCAAAACAAATTTCATTCGACGACGATTTGCTTTCCAAACAGTTCGAAACCATTTGTTCGAACGAAGATTTCGAACATTGAAGAAACGATCCGTTCAACCAGAGAAATTTCGAACAAAATTCCATTTGTCGACGAATTTGCTCGTAGAAACCGAAGAGAATCTTCGACGAACGAATGTTAAACAAATGTAATAAACTTTCTGATGCGTTGAATTTCTCGGCATAGAGCCGAGAAATCGACGGGGTTTTTGAATAGGAAATTAATTGACAAAAATATTCGTCCGAAGTTTTATTAATTCGATCGAATGGAATTGAAAATGATGGCTGATTGATTGAAGATTTACTCGGGAAGAAATATTCGGAGATCCATTGATATTCGAAATAGAAAATCGATTCGAATGTATTGTAGAAGAAGATTTCGTTGGGAAATTCGGTTGAAATCGATTTGAATTCATTCCAATTGTTTTCAAGTTCGGTTAGATTCGACATTTCCGTTCGATTTTCAGTCCAAAATTGCAAATATTTATCGAGATTCGATGGATTTTTATTATCAGCAAACAGATCGATTTGATGGAAGATTTCTTTTCTTCGACAGACATTTTCGTATTGTTCCGAACTGTCGAATAGATATTCGTTTTCTTTCGAATAGAATCGATAGAATTCAAGAAATTCATTTTGAATTTGCAAATATTCGTTGTCGATTTGTTTGATTTGTTCGACAAAGAGATTTTCTTGTAAATGAAATGAAAATAATTGCCGAATATACGGCCAACTGATGATCAAATGAAGACGACCCGTGATTAAATTCGATGGACAATTGATGATCGAATAAAACCAACGCCAATTTTCGTACAACGAAAAAGCTAAATCCTCGTTCGAGTTGATCTCCGATCTAAATTCGTTAAAATCAAATTTCAGTTGAAAAGAAAATCGTTCTTACGACGAGAGACTCTTGAGAAAATAATCTCGCATTGAAATCCAGAATTGTTGATTTTCACTTGAGAAAAAGAATTTTTCATCGAAGAAATTCGTTTGAATAGTTGTTTTTAAATTTTGACAGAGAAATTTGAATTCAACTAGAATTCTTAACAATAAATGATTGTCTTTCGGTTGAATTTCTTGACAAATATCAATCAAATATTTTTCATTCGGTCGTCGAGCAAGAAAATAATCATATTCGATTGTTGCCATCGAAAGATGTTCATTGAATCGATAGAATAACAATTGAAATTGTCGAAACTGTTCATTCAACGAACAATTCCAAAGAGGAAGATTGAATTTATTCGAAAGAATCAATTCCGTTTGTAAACACAAATCGGTTATTTTTGTTGGACAATTTTCGAATTGAAAGTCAACTGAATTCGATTGAAATTCATCGATTAACAAATCAATTTCGGCATTTAAATGCGAATTTAATGTTCGATAAGCTGTTTTAATTGACAATTTAAATGAATTCGCAAAGTATCGTTTATATTCATTGTACAACAAACACGAACGAATTAAGTTCTCATAGCCGAATGTCGAAACTTTTTGCGAGAGAATTTGATGAATTTGAATGAAATCTAATTGAAGATTTGTTTGTGAAATGTTTAGCGATTGAATTAATTCGAATAGATCGAAATAATTCAACGATTGATTGAGATCACAGAAGATTTCACAGCAACGATTTCTCATCGGCCGAGAGATTTCGCCGTTACCTTGTTTGGGATCCATTGTGAGAATTAAACGAAAATTTCGATGAGGTTTTACGATTTGTCCTTCGCCTCCGCCTTCATTGAGAATTAAATAACCATTGGTTTCTAAGAGAGAATTTAATCGATCGAGAACACTGAGTGAACAGGTGTTGACATTTTCTAAAATCAGCCAAAAACCTTGACGCATCGAACGAAGTAGAATCGATTCGATCCAAATGAAATGCTGATTTTGACTCGATTTTTCGATTAATTTATCGATTTCATTCGATGGAAAAATCGTTCGCAATTGATTTAAATATTCAACAGTTATTTGTTGATTTGTAAAATCCAAATCATGAAGATTTTGTTGATTTAAATTAAGATTTTCCTTGAGTGAATTCAACTGATATCTCGCGTATTGTTCGAAATTTAATTGTTGATAATTGCCGAGTAATTCATTGGTATCAATCGATGAATTCAATTGAAAGATTTCTAAATGTTGACCAGTTAGTGACGCTAACTGATGAATTAATGTTGATTTAGCTGCATAAGTCGATGAACCAATAAGAAGAATTGGCCATGATAAAGACAAACATTTGAGAATCGACGAAAGAATTTCGATTTGATTTCTCATTAATAAAATCGAATGTGTCGACGATGGATTTGTCAATCGAAGATGTTCACGTTTCCATCGTGTCGAGCCAATTTGCAAGAATTTCGAATCGATATGAAATTGAATTTGTATTGATTTTTGACTGAGATCTTCGTTTGTGATTTGTTGATAAAGATTTCGAAGAATTTCTTCGTCTCGTTGATTTCTCAAGCGTTTCAAATAGATTAAATCGAATGCTTCGATTAACGACGATGTTTGATCGAACAATTGACACCATTTCAATAGATCACGAAGATTGAAATCCCAATGATTTTGTTGAAATTCTTCGGTTAATTGTTGATTGAAATCGAGAATTTGTTCGATGAAATTCAGCTGAATATTCGGATACAATTGTTGACAAATGATTTGTAAATCATTTCGATTTAAATTCGAAAAATAAATCGTCGTAAAACGATTGAGAAATGATTTCGGCAGGCCTTTACGACCGCTCACTTGTCCGTACGGATTTTGACAAGCAAAGATTCGCAATGGATTCTTCGATTGATGCTGTTGTTGTTCGTGAATAGAAAACGTTCGATTTAGTTCAGGAATATAGATTTCACCTCGATGATCGAGACAAGCATTTAAACCTTCTAAAACCGATTGATTCGCGAGATTTAACTCGTCGAGAATAATCCAATGGTTATTTTTAATCGCCGTTAGCAAAGGTCCATCGTGCCATTTGAATTTACCCGTTTGTCCCGATTGAACATCCGGCAAATCGCTGCCGAACAGATCGCTGATGTCCGTTTGTTCGGATAAATTAATTCGAATATACGGATAACCAGCTAATTTCGCAAGAGCAATGACTAAACTTGTTTTTCCCACACCGGGACTTCCTTCGATGAGGATCGGTTTCGAAGATAATTGCATTGCACGTAGAAGTCGTTCGATATTAATCAAAGTTGTTGGAGCTTGAAAACTGTATTCTTGTTGAATATTTTCTTTCGAGTAAATCGGCCCGAATGGAATTGCATAGGATCCGAAAATGAGTTCGTTGGTTTGAATTTGAAACTGAGTTGAATCGGAAATTTGATGAGTCGGCTGATTGGCGAGAAAATCAATGGCTGATTGTTTTAATGTCGATGAACAGTCAAAAGCATCGAGAAACACTAAATATGCACCTTGTTCATACGAATATTTCCAATTATTGAGATTTAAATTGATAAATGATATCCAACTGAGAATATCTCGAACAGTTATTAAAATTCTTCAAAGAACAAAATTTCAATATTTGATATTTTCATAGACAAAAAAAAAGAATCAGTACCGTTTATTTGTTGAATTTGTTCGAATGAAATCGATGAACTCGCACATTGATTTCGAACATAATTGTCGATCATTTTCATCTGTTAAATTTAGATTATGAAAAATAATCGCATAGAAATCATCGATGGTTTCAGTTGGTGTACACCAAATTTCAGTAAAACGATTTCTCAATGCAGGTGAAAGTTCTTTTTTGCCGAAATCTCCTCCGGGATTCATCGTTGCAACTAATCGAAATGTTGAATGTGCTTTTATAATTTGAATTTGTTCTTCATTCTCTTGATAACCTTTCTCAGCTAGAACCAATTGTTTTTCCGGTTCAAGAACGCTATTCAATCGTTCTAAAACACTATCATCAGCCAACGAAATTTCATCAATAAGAAACAAATCTCCTTGTTTCATTGCCGTGACTAACGCTCCGTCTTGCCATTCGAATAAACCGGAATTGTTTTCCTCGTGTCGAACCGGTCGAATACTTCCGAGAAAATCTGCACTTTCAGTTGTTGTATGACAATTAACTGTATATAATTTTTGGTGATTGATTTCGGATAGAATTTGACAGATTGTTGTTTTTCCACAGCCGGTTTCGCCGACGAGAAGAACGGGCTCGTCGAAATCGATGGCTAAAGCAGCGAGAATAGCAAATCGTCGTAAAGGTCTCGTCCAAACGATATGTTTCAAATGATTATTCGTTCGAATTTGTTTCCAAATGCGACTCGTCGAAAATCGACTTCCTTCGTCGCCAAACAAAATTTCTTCATCAATCGACGAATTTTTCTCGCAAAAATACTTTTCAATTGTCAATTTAATAAACAATCGATCTTGTTCATTTCGTGATTTGCCTGCTAACAGCAAATAACCATGTTCACCGAGGAATTGTTTGAAATTTTCACATGAATCTTTGTATTTCGTGTAACGTAACGCCCAACGAAACAGATCTCGAAGTGTAATTAAACTTGATTTACCGAAGAAAACACCTTTTTGTGAACGATACTTTTGCAGATCGTTCATTGTTTTTATTAACAATTTCGAATAAGATTTCGGCAGTTGACATTTCTTTTCAATAATAATTTCTAGTTCATTTTCAGGCAAATTATCAAAATGTAATTCAATAAAACGATTTCGAAATGCTTTCGAAAGACGTTTTCGGCCGGCATATTGTTCGCCAGCTGGATTTTGCGTTGCAAACAATTGAAAACGTTCATGTGCATTGATCAGCTCATTAGTTTCAGTTAAAAATAATTGTCGATTATCATCTAACAAACGATTCAATGCTTCTAGAATATCAGTTGAAGCTAAATTTAACTCATCGAGAATAATCCACCATCCGTATCTCATCGCTTTGATCAACGGACCATCTTCGAATTTCAATTGTCCGGTTTGAGATGAACAAGTATAAGTTCCGAGATATTCGCTGAGATCGGTATGCTCGTGATTATTGATTCGAACGCATTGATTGCCCGTAGCAGCTGCTAACCAATGAATTAATGAAGTTTTACCAACGGATGTTTCACCTTGCAGGAGAACGGGATAGGATTTTGATGAGAGAACTCGAATTATATTTAAGAGATTTTCGTCAACTGTTTTAGTGAAAATATAATTTTCATCGATTTTTGCAGTTTGTTCTCCTTTGAGGATTAAATAAGTTTTTAATTCGATGTATTTCTTTGCATTTTCTTTCGACACAAACATTTGACTGTTTTTTAATAGAACATTTAATTCCGGTTTGCCACCTAAAATGAGTTGATGAATTAATTTTTCCACATCGTGATAATACGATCGATCCAATTGACTGAAGAAACTCAAACAAAATCCTTCGTAAAGAGCACGAGAATAGGATTTGCCCGTCCATTGTGTTGTTGCAATGTACCGCAACGATCGACATAAAGTTCTCAAACTGTAATTCACAGTAATTCGATTGTTCGATGTTGATGAAGAAGTTAAAAGGAAATTTTTGACTTTATTTTGAATTTCAATATAAAAATTGACAATTCGATCGATATATTCTTTGGGAATATTGGTTTGATTGAGATATTTATCAACGATAATCAAATATTCCGATCGATCATCGGACTCGTCAACATAAAATTCCGTAAAACGATTTCGAATGCCAATTGGAATGTCTCGTTTGCCGACGTCCGATGCGGGATTCATGCAACCAAATAGACGAAAATTCGGATGACGAACAATCGGCAGTTTATCTCTGAATGAAATTCAATTTCGAAACAAAAAGAATCTTCGTCGAGTTGTTTTACCCTCGTTCAGCAAGCCAAATCGTTCCTTGTTGACTTTCGAGAATTCCGCTGAGTAATTGAAGAGTTTCCGATGAAGCTAAATTGATTTCATCTAGTAAAATCCAATGGCCATTTCTCAATGCTTGAACCAGTGAACCCTTTCAATGGAAATCAAAGTAGAAAATTTTATTTTTGAGTTTTATTGTGCAAAATACTTCGACAAATCGAAAGATTAACGCTGATTTTTGATTATTTTTTAATGATTCTCGTAATTTAATTAATTGACCTTTTAAATTCGATGTTTCATCGGTATATTTTATCATTAATTTCACAGATTCTTTGTATCGTTTCGCTTGAATGGATTTCTAAATTCATCAAATTCAAATGAGAAATCTAAAAAAAATCTCTCGTCTAACTTGAACTTGTTCAATCGCTTCATTCGAAATTTGCTCAACAGAAAACTCTCGATAAAGCTGTTTTAATAACAGAATCGGATCAAAAGGTTTATATCCACCGAGTAAATCAACAGCATCACTCTGTTGACTTAAATTGATCACATGAAGACGATTGCCTAGATCACAAAAAAATTCATTTTTCGAACTTTTCTTTTCCCAAATTCGAACCTGTTTTTTCAGCTAAATATTGAACGAGTGTTGTTTTTCCGCAACCTGAGTAAATGAAGAGAAAATAAACTTTTCTTTTTCAAAATCCAAAGCAAATCCTAACCGGTTTCTCCGGATAATAGAACAGGTTCATTCATTTGAACACATCGAGCGATACGTTCGAGTGTAAACATCGCTGTTCGAGTTTTAGCAAAACAAAATTGATTCAAATTCGACAGATTTCTATGCAATTTTAAATCAAATCAATGTGATTTTCTCTTTCTCTCTTCTCCTACTTCTCTTGAATTGGTAATTGAACATGTCCAATTCCGAAAAACTGCTTATTCTGTTCATTAAAATCAGGCGTTGACTTAAACGAATAGAATTCCGCCTGAAAAACAACGAATTTTCTTGAAATTTCTTTTCAAAAGAAAAACTGAAATCTCACTTCTTGATTATTCATATTGAACAACGTGCCAATGGTTTGAATAATCGACAGACGATTTGCTTTGGGTAAAAACGAAGCAAAACAATCGACGATATCGTGAAAAGCTAATTGCCGGTCGATCGATTTCGAAATCGAAAGACTTGACAACCGGTGACAACATTTCAGCAAATCTCTTTTAAAAAAAATTGAATTTCAATTGAAAACACAAAGGATTTACCGTAGAGTGACTAAACGTGTTTGATGTGACGATTTTGTTGTTTGAAATGATTGATACAATTCGAATAATTTCATTTGAAATAATTGCAAATCATTATTCCAAATCGGAAGATTTTCCATGATCTTTGAAGACAAAAAAAATCAGTTCAATTGAAAATTTGAATCGAGTTTTTACTTGAATAATTTCTGAATCTGAATACGGAGGAATAACAACGCAGAAAACACTTTTGAGAAGATGAATTAATTCAGTCGATTGCACTGGAACACCGGTATCACTGAAAAAAACAAACAATTGTTCTCATTGACCACAAAATCGAGTCAAACACAAACCGTTGCGTGAGAAAAAGTCGAAAGTCAGGTGAAATTCTCTGTTCAGCAATCGATTTCGTTTCAATCAAACTCTTAATCGTCGTTAAAACATCTGAATTCGCCGCATCAATATCTTCCATCAGCAACCAATGTCCTTCACTAATCGCCTTTTCAAATCAAAACTCATCAAGATTTTCCATAAAAAAACACAAGCAGAAAACGAACTTCAACGAGTAAACCCGGTGTCCAAAGGAATTCACCGGGTTTATCCGTGCATTGATATGTTCCTAAGAGAATTTTACTATCCATGTGATCTGAACATTGAATTTTAATTAAACGTTTGCCAATTTGTTGAGAAAGATATTCGATAATCAACGTTTTTCCGTTGCTAATTCGACTGAAAACAAACGTTGTCCAGCCCAATGAAATGCTCAACGCTATTTCACGAAGAGATTTCTCCATGGTTTGAGTGTGTGTCAATCGAATGACGGTTTCATTCGATTGTTTTTCATTGGAATATTTTAACAATGGAATTCCATTGATAAAAATCGTTCGTTTTTTGAAATCTTCATCGAGAAATAACCGATCATAGATCGAGTTATTCAACGGAGTCACGAGATTTCTATTGAGCAATTCGTTGATTCTTTAATTAAAAAGAAAGAAGATTTTCATGGATTTCAAGTTAAATTAGTCAATGAATACGTGAATATAGTTGAATTGGAAACAGTTGGTCGATGAAGATCTTGTTCTTCGGAAGACATTTTAAAGACAATTGATAAACAAAGAAATGACAACCTGAAATAGTCGAAAATTTCTTTTTCTGAAGCTCGAGTTAACAAACCATTTAATCTGTTCGTTAGGATGGTTTTGAATTAAATCAATAAGTTGGCTCCATTTCCACGATTGAATCAGATTGATTTTTGAATTTGGTAATAATAATAATCGAAGTGTTGCAACGAGAAGACAAATTTCATCGTCGATCGATGTGTCTTTCTGCAAGAACAAAAGCATCAACAAAATCAAATCGATCGTTTTAGTCCTACAGTTTTTAGTTTCTTCTTTGGACTCGATCGATTCCACTCGATCAGTGAGGTTTCACCAGTTAACAAATGATTTTCAGTTATTCTAAACAAAAACAAATCGAGTTTTGTTTTTTCTTCTTAAATTTGTTTTGAAAATACGTGTGAAGTGTTGGATAATCTTGTAAAATCTGTGAAAGTAAAACAAGAAATCTTTGTTTAATCGAAATTTGATTCGTTATTTTCGTCGAACAATTGACAGCTGTATGAAGTCGTTGAATAAATGCAAGAAAATAACGTGGAAATAAACGTTGAAGTTCTTGATAAAATTTCGATGATAACGAATCGTTTTGTAATAATTGTTGAACAAGATTATTGATCAATGAATGTCGTTTATCTATGCTCCAGTTTGCTGTTTGAAGAAAAGGTTTGAATTGATCGGATAGATCAGGTATTTCTTTAATTAATCCTAATAAAATCTGATCATGTTCACAGTCGATATCCATGAGAGTTTTTTCTATCAAATGAAATCGTTTCTTACGAGTACGTACGTCCATACAAATACAAGTTTTTCTATTGCATATACTTTTTTATACTTCGCCTCTGTAACCGAAACAAAAGAGGTCGCTAGTCTATGTCGATTTTAGTGTAATCTTTGATCCATAGAACGAATCTTTTTCATTGAGAATAAATTGATACTAATAACTTGACTTGTACAAACGAATATTGATTGACACAAAGTTCAGCGAAAATCGAATTCAATAGAAGGTTACTGTTCGACTCTGTCTGTACGTAGTTTCTGATTTCTTCCGTACTTTTGATGATCTTCCATTGGTTCCAACAACATCCGAACCGATGGCTGATGTTCGTCAAATTCTATCACCATTGCAATCGAAACGACGAGAACGAATTCTCTCGGCAATGTCGATTGAACCATCGCCAACTTTACAAGATAAATTAAAACAAAAAGCAACCGAAGATCTAATCAAGTTTGAGCTTGTTAATTGAAATGATCATATGTGACTTGAATTCGAGTTCTAGTGCTGCTGATGGTCGATCATTTAATCAATATGTCAAATAATCGAGTACAAATCGAGTACAGACTGCTCGTCTCTTTAGTATTTTAATTACTTGGTAAAGTCGAATTTCAAACAACAATAATAAAAAAGAAAAAACGTTGAACTATTCGAATGTTCTTTTTAGTACTTTGTGGCGAAGGACGATTAAAAGCCACGCAAACAGAAGCTTATGGTGAAATAAATATTTTTCGAAATGAAAAATATCATACATCCAAACCAATTCTATCGGATACTCATTCAGAAACAATGGAAAGCGATGATAGTCATTTTTAGTTATTTTCTGTTTTATCCAATATTAATAATTGTATATAGACACGAAAAACTAATGTGAAAACACCTATAGATAGATGTATATCAGCGAACCAATGATGTCATATAGTTTAATTTTGTTTGTTTTTTGTTTTTTTGCTATTTAAAATAAATCATGAAATTATCATCGTCAAAAAAGAATATTCAGAATATACACTTTCTTTTCAAAATGCAATTCTATGTTTTTGTTCTCAAATGAAGGAACATCATTTAAAACTTCTGAGTTCCAAATTTCAGCTCCATTGTCTCAGAGTGAAATGTCGTTGAATTAGCTTATCAATTTTCAATACATAGCTATGTTCAAAAAAAAAACGTAACTGAGCTCGAAATTTGGAGTTTATGTCTGGTGCTCACTTTTTTAACCGCTTCTATCTAATTTTTCATGCATTTTTTAGTGCGAGTTATATTTTTATACCTTTTTCTTCGACTTATTTTAGAAAAAAATAATAATATAAAAATAGATTATTACTACGTTCTTGATTATAATTTCGGATGGAATACATGTTCATAACAGAGATGCAATAGAAAATGTAGAAGAATTGATTTTTCATTAGAAAAACAAACGTGCATTCAAATCTAATATCAATTTCTATTTCAAATCTTTGACTTTACTTTTTCATTCTCGAAATTATTTTATTTTTATATGTATAATCAGTTAACAAAAAAATATTAGAGAAACGAAACCTAGCAAAATTCTTTCCATTTGAGTAAATAGCACAATTATTTAAAAAGAAAAGTCAACACATGATTAGAGACAAATACGATTGCGTAAAAATAAGGACCATACGACGAATTCTGCACTAGATTTTTTTTCTTAAATAGAATTTATCAAATAATTACTTTGCCATCTTCGTTAACTGCTCTTCGACTGCTTCAGCCTGTGTTTTGAAAAACTTGAGTAAATTCCGAAGTTCTTCTTGAGATTTATTTTGATATGAGTAATTTTCTGTTGATTGACCGAATGTTGAGCTAAACATGTCAACATTGAAGTTTTCCGAGCTAGGACATGAATCATGCTGACGTTGATCGTCATTTGTTTGATCAATCAGACTTATTAAATGATTCACAAGAGAACGAACATCTTCATCAAAAGTATTCATATTGCTGAAGGTAAATGTTGACGGACTTGAAACAGAATGATGATATTCTGATAAAACTAGTTGCGTAGAAATTGATTCATTGTGGTTTATTGCTACCGGTGGTTCATCATCATCATCATCGACGTTGTCGTTGTCCTGAGGGTGTTGAGGGTGTTGTGGCATAATTTCTCGAACTTGTATAGTTCTTCCTGTGTAAGGCGCAGGAGCTGAGAAGTGAAAATTATCTTGTTTGTGTTAATGTAAGGTATGTGTCGGGAGCAGTTGGTTGATTTGTTTTAATCGCCTTGCTGCATTGAATATTGGTAGGCATCGATAGCATAGGAAACAACAACCGCAGAGAATTATTGAACTCACCATGCACATCAGAATCATTAATATCGAATGCGACCAGTTGCTGATGTTGAATTGATCCTGGTTCTTAATGATTTCTTTCAGTTCTTGGTGCTTAGAATCGGCATGCACCTTGCAGGTTGTTTCCCAAAGAGATAGAAATGATGCCAAACTAATTATTTGCCCATATTGTGTGATGTAGAAGAAGGGCAAAGATGAGATTTACGAGTTACTGAAAGAAAGAGTGATGCCATTCTTACCTTGTCGACTGTGATCAATATGAAACTGGATGTAGAACTGCATCTAAAGTAAAATGAACAATTGCACGCGTCTACTTTTTATACGAATACTTTTCAAACTTTCCCGATTCATTTTCTGCTTCTTCCTCTTTCATTCGTATAAATCGTTTACACTTTTGTTCATCACTTTCTGTAGGATAGCGTGAGTTTTTTTTCGTTGGAGTACGCATTTAAATTTTGTGCTAAGTGAATATTTGAAAATTACGAGGATCAATGAAACGAATTGACTGTAAATTTGTTTTGTATTCGATAAAGAATTTACTGATTTTTTTAACTATTTTACTATTCGTTATTTGTTTTCCTTTCTTTTATACGTAAATTCGCGTCTTTATTATCTACAATAATGTCTAACGAATGAAGGGAGTATACATAACGACACGCGAATGGTGATCGTCGCGACCACTTATTTACATCATATTATGAACAGGGAGAAGTTCGAAATTTTTTTAATGACCTTGATCATTTATTAATTGAGAGAATTGAGGCAAAAAGAAATTGGAATGATTATGAAATAGGCAATTGGCTATTAATGAAAATTGACTTCATTTGAATGCATTGTAAATTATCATGTTAATATCAATATCTTGAGGTGAGGGTGAGGGTGTTGAGAATGTTTCTCAAGCACTCACATGTCTTGAACATTATTGAAAAGTTTTATAAGATGACAAAACCTATTATAACAGTGATAAGTGAAGTATATGTGAGAATAATGGTGAGCTTGATAATGAGCTTAAGATTCTATGTTAGAATTGGCGATCATGTATAAGATACGTCAAGCTTGAGTTCAACTGACACTAAATTTTGGCATTAAATTATGAGACTGAGTTAGGTCATACAAAGTGGCAATGGCAGTAAATCTCTAAATGAAAAGAAAAATAAGTTGACAATTTTCAACATCTTTTTGATCGATCAATATTCTATTTTTACCGAGGGATGGAGAAGAAAATAATCAAATTAAAAACTTCTTGAATGCCAAAGATCGGTTTTCACTTGGGGAATACGATATCTGCTATTCGGAGTTAGTAATTCAATCATGTCATAAAACCGAAAGATTTTTCAATCGGAGTTTATTGGTTGCTATCGAGGGTGGGTGTTTCCTACGTTGTTTAATTTCTCCTATACCTGTCTTCGATGGTAAATGACTAATCTTCTATTCATTTCTTCCAAACAACATGTCTAAGCAAGCAGCACGAACTGACTCTACTGATGGTGACTCACCAACTGGTTCAAACAATCTTGCCAATGCACAGGCCTGTACCGATTCACATCGGATCGAACATTGCAAAGAAGATCCTGATTTGACTCGACTCGATTCGGTTTCA
>ERZ778026.185-NODE-185-length-103406-cov-101.350060_pt1 | contig 103406 bp, 127 predicted proteins | sample MGYA00375756_ERZ778026 | MGnify/ENA primary metagenome ERZ778026 (study PRJEB29350, sample SAMN05389820) | bioreactor metagenome | isolation source: Ammonium sulfate bioreactor | place: South Africa: University of Cape Town | collected 2014-02-18 ... | reverse complement strand
TAAGTTTCTCTCGTTTTTTAAAACTGATCTTAATCGAATATGAGCCAGAGAAAAACAACAATCGTTGTCTTCAATTGTGTATCAATACAGATGTTTGAATATTCGATCACTTGACACATCACGTCACATCTTTACTCCTCTCTTCTCACCTTAGTGATGATGTTCAAAAGTGCGCGACCGTCGATCACATGTCAGACATTTTTTTTTTTGTTGTGATTGTATTCCTCGAAAAAGACAAACACTACATCTCATTATTTCTATCGAGCATAACAATGATATTCAATGCTCGATTGATAGACGTTTTTTTTTCAATGCTTCTGCTACTCATGTATCCAAATGGCGTCATTGACTGTCTAAATACCTGAATATACAAAAAAAGCAAATCTTCGTTCAAAAGAAAGGCACGCGTTGAATATGTTGACACATTCATTACGTCGTCATCGTCTATCAAATCATTAAGCTTAACAAATGTCTAAAAGATGTTAAAAAAACAATATCAACCTTGAGGCTAGAGATACATTCATCTAAATATGATTTTTTTTCTTTTCCTTCTCTTTCTCTCGACACGCAGATGCTCGGAAATAAGCAGGTGATACGTTTTTTGCATTGTTTAAACACTGATTTTTCATTCGTCTTAAGATTGTTCGTTCTCTCGTTTCCTATTAGTTGCAATGTTCTTTTCTAAGTTAACAAAAGACATTGGTTGAAAAATATCTTTTTTCTTTCTCATAAGAAGAAGACGACGACGACCGAATGGTTGATTTTCTTTTTCTCTTTCTTTTCAGAACATAACTCACAAGCTCTCCTTGCGCGCGCACACACACACACAAACGAAGAAGAAGAGAGAAAAAAGATCATTGGGACGAGTCAAGAATAAATTTACTGCTAAATGGTGAGTGTCTCTCGAGAGATGTGTGAATGTTGAAAAAAAAAATACAGAGAAACGGCACGTAGTAGAGATGCTGCTTCTAACTTAAGTAAAGTTCACAGAGATAAGAGAGAACAAAGATTTATTTTACAATAAAAAAAAACGAGACGAAGCAAAGAATTTATTCTCGCTCTTAAACTTTGTACATTTGTATTTCTTCTAGTTTGTATTTTAATACGAAATCATGAATTCATCGGCAACCAATTCGAATACAACATTTTCTCCTTATCTTCTCTCTCGTTTTCATCAACATCTCAATCATCTCAATGATATGGCATTTACACATACGAAAATTCTCCAAGAAATCATTGAGAAACGTTCAAACGAACCGATTCTCGCCTCACCAAATGGCAGTATGAGTTCATCGCCATCATCATCCGCATCAACAATTGATTCGATTCAACAACGTAAACGTTCATATCCGTCGAATGATAATCAAGATATTAAAAATGAAAATCATTTAAATAAACGTCCGAGAAAACAATCGAAACCGCAACAATTATTAAAAATCGACGATAAGAACGTATCCAACGGACACTCATCGCCGTCATCATCGGAACATGACGATGATGATGTTGACGATGGTGACGATGAAGACGAAGAAGAAGAAGAAATGGGCGAAATTACTCAACCGGCAATTGGAAAACAAGTTCGTTGATATTTTCAATTTCAATTTTCATCGAATATCGATGCGTTTCATTTTAGATTCCACTTCCATTAATTCCTCCAACGTCCGTTCTTCCCTATCCACCGTTTCTTAATTACATTCAAGATCTAGCTCGTACAAATCCATCGGCATCAATGAATCATTTTCTTGAAAATCTCGCTCTTGAATCTCGTCGTCTAGCAACATTTCCTCTTCCACCATTATTCTCTTCAACAATGCCTCAACAACCAAATCCCTATCTTTCACAATTCATGTTAAATAATTCATTTCTCAATCATTTTCCAACACCACCATCAACAATCAATCGATTCACGCCATCAACAAACGCTGGTCTCAAAGATCATCCAACATTTCCATTTCATTTTTCGACTCCAAAAAAACGTCGTACTAAAGTAAATCAATCGATCTTTCGATCTGCTATTTGAACTATTCGCTTGTTTTGTCTATTGTAGGTAACTGATACTCGTCTCTCACCACGAATAGCTTCAAAAATTCCGCTCGACGATTTCTCAGACGATGACAATGTCTCTTCTCCTCATTCCTCCGATGATCATCCAAGCAAATCACTTGAATATCACGGCTTTCAAATAAGTTTTCTCCCCCATAAAATTACCTTCATTACTTAACCAGTTGTTGTTTTTCTTTTGTCTACGTGCCAGGTCTAACGCCGCTTCATTTGCGTAAAGCTAAATTAATGTTTTTCTACACACGTTATCCAAGTTCAGTCGTATTGAAGAATTATTTTCCCGATGTTCGATTCGATAAATTGATTACGGCTCAATTGGTCAAATGGTTTTCGAATTTTCGAGAATTTTTCTATCAACAAATCGAAAAATATGCTCGACAATGTCTCGCCGAAGGCATTCGAAATGTCGACGATTTAATTATAACACCGAATTCGGAACTCTATCGCGTACTTAACGTTCATTACAATCGTTCGAATCAAATCAATGTATGTTTGAAATTCGTTGTGTTTTTTTTTTGTTTTCAATTTGCACTTTTCGTTTTGTTTTTTTTCTTCTCAAGGTTCCAACGAGTTTCTGTACGGCGACTCAAGCAGCATTACGCGAATTTTTCTTGGCTATTTTACAACAAAAAGATCTCGAATCATCGTGGAAGAAAAGCATCTACAAAGTCATGCAACGATTAGACGATCAAATTCCTGATTTTTTCAAGAGTGACCATTGGATGCATTCGATCTGAACAGTTTTCGTCTCTCGATTTCCTATTCGTACATTTGCTTCTTCTTGTTCAATAAAATATAAACTTAGATTTCATTCGTTTTTCTCTCTTTTCGTGTAAGATATAATTATTTCGTTTGTTCAATGTTCTTGGATAAATGTTTTGAAAGACAAAACAAACTAAGTGTTTGTTAATGGATTTATCCTTTTAGCAAACTACACGTGCTTGTTGATGATTCTCTGTGATGTAATTTTGTAAAGCAATATGCCGAACACGAGGCCATTCGATATGATTCGGAAGGAAGAATCAAATTAGTCATTGATTCTTTTATTTTAAAACACAAGAACACACATCGAGTTAAAACGAATTTACATCGATTTCATTCGGCAAGATTAAAGATACATTTGTATTTGAAGTTTTTCGAAATTCAGCTTTGGAAATTTGATCGAAGACGATGTCGAGAAGATATTTTTGTTTGCCAACATTAATGGAAATTTGGGATTGAACATGAACGAAAAAATTCTCTCTGCAAATAGGAAAAAAAGTCAAAAGAATAACATCGAAAAGTATTTTCCTACGAATTTCGTTTCAATCGAGCTAAATAACCGATAAATTCGCCGACATAATCAACTTTTGTGTTCATATAGAATATTAAATCATGTTCAGAAATTAAATGCAAAACAATTAATTGTTCATTCGACGGTGTCGTACTCAAACCGAGAATATCATCGATGGAAATGTCGTTTTTTTTTATCTGAAAATTTTTTCTCATATCGCATTTGTAAACATATTTGTCCGTTAAGATAATTGCACGTTCATCGATTTTTATCCGACTATTTAACTAAATCAACCGAGATGAAACAATCAAAACGACGAATCATTTACTTTAATTGCAAAAGTTGAAAATAGAATTTGATTGAAATTATCTTTCTTTCTCAATTCATTCATGGATCGTTCGTATTCAACAGCACGGGCATTCTCTTCGGGCTACAAATGAAGTCTTATTTATTCTTTTCTCTTCTTTTTTTACCAGTGATAAATAATCACCCATCCATTGTTGATAGACACTCGTCGAAAGAAATGACGAGCGTTGTTGAAGATATTTACTAGCGAGTAGTTTGCTTTCGAAGACTGACGAATAGCAAGCAGGAAGATTGGATTGAATCTTATTCAAACGCCATCTAAAATCGAAATTCAAATCGTTTAGTTTCGAATGAAATTCATCGACATACTGTCGGTAGATTTTATTGAAAATTTGATCAATCGAATGTAAACTTGATCTCGTTTCTGGCCATATCATATTCTTACTAGAAAAGACATTGATTGAATAAATGAAACTTATATGAATCTGTTTTGATACCTGAAGGTTTTCGAGAGATTAGTGACATATTCTCGTCCACGATATTGCCGATAGAATTTCTGAATTTTTCTCGCAGATAACTCTTGACGATAGAGTCGAATTTGTCTCCATGATCTCACGTACTAACATGAAATCAAAGCTGATATTTTATGTTGATTTTGTTTTGTTTTACCTTTTGAAGAAGAGTCACAATCTCTTGCAGGCCTTCATTTCGTTTATTTTCTAATTGAAATACTGAATTCCTATGCGAAAAATACTTCGAAAATTTCAAATAAAATCTCCTCGTTTCAATTTTACAGTCGTTTGAAAAAGATCTTCGTCTTTCCGTAAGCAATCTCATTTTCTATTTGAAGTTTTAGACAAATAAAGACTGCACTTTCCTTGTCAAACGGTCCATTCGGATGCAATTTCGATCGAACTTTATCGAGAATTTTGTATCTGAAATTCAACGGAATAGTTTTCCTTTTTATTTCACTAGAAAATCTACCGTCGAACGAATTGCTCGTAGGTAACGCGCGATGCAAAACCTGCTTGTCGAACGGCAGTCAATGGGAGAAGATTGAACGATGTTATTTGATGTTCGATGAATCCTTGATCGAAAATATTCTGAGCTTTTTCGTGATTTGGTTTGATACATCGAATGAAAAAGGTTTTCTTTGAAAACAACAAAGGCAGATCTTTTAATTGTGCAAACGACGTTTGTTGATGTTTACTTGAGTCGACAGATGATTGAATAGATTCGTGAGAGACATTCGAAATAAACTGCTGGTTGTTGACATTTTTCGTGCTGGTTTTTTCTCGTTTTCGAGCCACATGGATGCGAAGAGAAGATTGGTACTTTGAGATAGTAAACGTTTGAATTGTTCGGGAAAGAAATCTCGATTTTTTTCGACGAAATCAACACATGAATAGACAATATCGCCTACAGAGAACGCAAACAAAGTTTTTCATTGAAAATCGAATTTAATTACCAGCATAATGCCGAACGAGAAAGATTTGTTTGTTATTATTGAAATTTTTCCAGATTTTATCTTTCGGTGAGAGCTAAAAACAAGATCGATCAATAAGTAGAAAAAAAAATCGATTGTAATTGTCGTTTTTTACAGTCCAACTTGAATACGAACGATTTGTTTGAAATGATTTATTCAAAGAATTCAGCAGACTTTCACTGACTTTTGAATTACTCAATTGACAATTTTCATCAATAATCGTAAACAGATTCGTTCGTACTTTGTCGAATATTTCACAAATATTTTTATTATCTAAATATTCAATCTAAATCAAAATCAAGATTTCATTCGATGACAAATTATTATTATCATCGAATTTTCACTTGTTCCCAGGAAAGATTTTCTTTGACATATTCATCTTGTTCTTGTCTGAGAGTAAGATCAATAAATAATTGCTGCAGTTTTTCATCAGCATAATTCATACACAATTGTTCGAAACTATTCGAAATTGACATACGTATGAAATCAATTGAAATTCTTTTTTTTACTTGTTATTTTCGATAGATTCAAAACCAAAGAAATCGACTAGTCCGAGACTTAATAAATTTCGTTTGTTTTCTTTCGAGAGAATTCTATTTAACGATTTGATTAACCAGTCAAACAATCGTTCATAAAGCGTCTAGAATATTCGATTAAATCAAATGAAATCTAGTACATAACCATACTCTACTCAGCAAATCTCGAACATAATTCGCTTTTGTGATCGATGATTTTGTTTGTAAGATTTCATCTCGAATGGTTAGTTCAAACGAAGTCAATGCTGATGAAAGATCATTTTGATTACATTCGAGAAGTTTAGCTATCCAATCGAGTTCATTATTCGGTTGATTTATCGAACAATGTTGATCGTCAATATTGACAAATACAAGATTTCCTAAATGGACGATCGATGCCAGAACTTTCCATATGAGAGCAATTTCTGAATCTTTGAATAGAATTGTTTGGAAATTTTGAACAATCTGTTCGAAATTATATTCATTTGTTGGTGAGCAATTGCCTTGATTTAGATAATAATAATCTTTAATATCAAGATTCAATCCATAGTCTTTCTTCGATAGTAATACATCGAAACAATGAAAATTTCGTTCGCCAATGTGTTGTTTAACAACTCGTGATTTTTCTATGAAATAACTTTGAATTTCTCCTTCGATTAGTTCACCTTGAGTATTAAATTTCAATTGAAAATATTTTCCAAATCGACTACTATTCGAATTATGATTCGTTCGACAATTGCCGAATAATTCAAGGATAGCATTCGTTTGAATGAACAAATCACTACACTGATAATTCGTTCGAGCAAGTAAATATCGAAGACTAATCTTCAAAGCTTCACTTTTGCCTGAACCACTCTCGCCTAATACATATATCATGAAGAATTCGTTTCGAAAACAAAAATCTTTCGCTTTTTCTACCAGTTAGTACGATTGAACAACAACGCTGTTGTTCTTTTCGTAGATATTCATAAGCATTTTCAATCAGTGAAAATATATGTGCTGGTCTTTGGAATATTTGACAATCTTTGTAACTTTTGATGTATTCAGGTCGATAGAGAGGTAGGTCACGATAAGGATTGACACTCACAAGTACCTAGAAATCGAAAACTAGAGCAAAACTCATGAATTTTATCTTCGAAACACAAACATTGCCGATGTATGTATAAATTCGTCCTTTCTCAAAACTAAAAATATAAACAAACGATCACTCTCTTTTTCAAAAGTACGAATAAGTTGCGAACCGTTTCTTTAAATTCTCCACAAAATTCTCCATTGTAATCTCATTTAAAAGACAAAAATCGCCGACACCTAGATCAACTCCTTCGGATTCAATTGCACTCATGTCGATCTAAAAACAAAATACATACAAAATACCGTCTGACTGACTTCGAAAGATTGTTCACGTAGCATTTTCCCGTTTATTATTATTTTCATTACTGAGTTAGAGGTAAGTAAAAGAAAAATACATATACATCAATTTTAAACAATGTTTGATTTTGTATGGTTAACAATTTGTTCGATTTTTTCTTGAACTTCACCAATATGTGGTCGTTGAGATGGTTGTGAATGCCAACATTTCGTCATAATTTCCCAGCATTCATCACTGAAATCCATCAAACGTTCAGGTCGAACGCCTTTCTTTACCGCCGACCAGAGAATATCTTTCGATGAACAAACATCGAAATTCTTCGGCAAAGTAACACCATTCGAACAAATATACCAAAAAAGTATTCCAAATGCATAGATATCAACTGTATGATCATATTTCGAAGTGAACAACTCAGGAGCCATGTGAATCGGCGTACCAACAAGCGAACCACTCATCATCACTTCCGGTTTGCAAAAACCGAGATCAGTTAAACGAGCACGATTGTTATCATCCAACTGAATAATAAGAATAACAATAATAAAAACACTTTTAATCAAAGAAAAAAGTCTTACTAAAACATTTTTCAATTTAATATCTCGATGAACGAGACCTAATCCATGCAGATATCTCAAACCTTCGACTACATCCAATGCAATTCTCATTCTACAATAAAATTCGATTAGTTTTCTTGTTTTTCTTTTCAAATTCAAATCAACTACCTAATCGTAAAATCCAATCGATTTCTAAGTGCTGAATACAAATCTCTTTTCAATCGTTCCATAATTAATAAAACTTGCGTTTGATATTGATCATCATAGCCAATGACCGATCCAAGAAGTTTCACAATTCTCGGATGTTCAGGTATTCGTCTGAGACATTGAAATTCCAATGCTAAATCATTCCAATGTCGATCATCGGGTGGTACAACAGATTTAATTACACATGATTGATGATTTCCCCATGATTTACATTCGAAAACGATACCGTACTGTCCTCGGCCGATTTCTCTGCCTTGTTTAGGCAAACCGTATTGAATGTAATCTTTTAGTGACGTACTTTCGAGAAGTAAACGTGCGATTTTTGGTGTACATTCTTTTCGAACACGTTGCTGTTTGTCTTCAGTTGACTTCAAACGATTCGAATGACGAGTTTCGAGTTCTTTTAAAAGTGTTTCGAAATTTTCATGCGAGAGATTGATTCGTTCATTTAATTGTGTGCAAACAGTTTTAGCTAATCGTGCTTCAGCAAGACTTTCTAACAAATTCAATGCGATCGAACGTTTAAAATCCGGATCAATTCGAGGACAATTATTCCAACTAAACGTTCGAAATAACTAAACGAATCACATATTCAATAGCAAAAGAAAATATTTCTCTTTCGTTTTACTTCTTTCATTTTATCGACTAATAATTGAAATATATTGGAATTTTCAGGTATACAAATGTTAACCTCATAAGCTGAATGGAGAATCTACGTAGATGAAATAAGATGAATGATTGAATTGAGAAAAATTTTGATATTTACTTCTTTTAGAGCTTTACTTGCGGATGATTCTGATTCATCATCATTGTCTCCATTATTTTCTAAACTAAACAAACATCTCGTCAATGTTCCAACATAATTATCATGTAGAACATTGATCGAATCGAGTAGTTTATGTGCAATAGTTTCATTGACTCGATTGAGAACAAATTCTTGAATTGTTGTCGTAATTTTTCGTAGATCTCGAGCATTTTTCACTGTTAATTGATCAGTTAAATCGATTCCTGTGCGTTGATAAAAAAGAAACAAAGTCAAATCGATTGTTGTTTCGAAATTTCTACCTGAAATATCAAGTTGGGATGCATGATCAGCGAGTGTTTCTTTGATATCACTGATTGCTTGAAGTATCAATCGTTGTATTTCGTTTTGTTTCGAATTAGTTAAATCAACTAATGAATCATAGAGAATTCGTTCTTTTTCACGAGCATAATTCAATCGTCGAGGTGTAATTAGAATATCTCTAATCGAAAAACGACATATTTTATTGATCTTTTTCAAAATTAATCTTATTTTACCGAGCCATATCGAAAGCACTGTCATTGATAAAGTCTAAGCAAAGTTCATGTGTGCGTATAAGTATACTGACTAAAAGAAAAGTAAATACATTTGTTTTTTTACATGTTGAATAGCAAAATCTACCGGCTCGAATAGTCAATTGATCGAGATGTTTGCGAATATAATTTAAAAATGGAATGAAATCTATGAGTCCATTATCTATAATATCACTTTGAAAATCAGATGAACCTGTCGTCTTATCGGAAGAAAGCGAAGAAAGAAAGCCAAGATCACACAGTTGCCTGAAAAACGAAAGATTTCAATGGAAAAACCTACGAAAATCAACGTGCTAATCTACCGAAATAGTTGAACAGATGAATTCTCATCGACTTGTTCGATTCGAATGAATAACATCGGTTCAGTTGGTTGAATCGAACGAAATATTCGTAATTCTTCAATGTCAATGTCGGATAATTTCTCTTTCTCGATAATATAGATAAATATCGGTATGATATTCTCAGTGATTTTTTGAACAATTTGTTTGATAGGAAATTTTTGATTGCAAGGCGTTAGAACAATTTGTAGATCATCATGAAGAAAATCGAATGGTTTTCGTATTTCGACCGATTCGATTTCTTCATCATCGATATTTTCTTGTTGATCTTCATTGGTGTCTGTTGTTCCGTTGATAATTAAATTATCAGCAGGCACAGTCGGTGATTTTTCGAGATCGATTAATTCAAATGACTCGGCAACATTCAATGTCACACCATGTGTCGAATGTTTCTAGATACGAAGAAGAAATAAAAAACATGTTTGGCATATTTGAGACGTTGAAAATCACTAACCAACCTCTACCTTGATTCGAATCATGCGAATGACATCGTTATCATTGATATCCGGAGGTTGCGGGAGTAGATTTTCGTTTAATAATTCATTGACAAATCGTGCTTTACCATTGTATGTTTGAGAACAAATAATCAATGTTAATGGACGAGTTTTTAAACATGTTAAATAATCACGATCAACTGACGATATTTGCATTTCAGTGATTTTATTCGGTGGAAGAATACCTGCTCGATTTATGTCTCGATAGGATCTGTCTGTATCATGAAAGAAGCGTTGAATATGTTGACAGAAAAATTTATAACGTCGAATTAAATCTGCAAATTGTTGACTTAAATTCGTTGTTGAATTTCTCGGCAACGATGGCGAACTACTCATATTTAGTTTTTAATTTGCTCAAAATATCTAAAATAATAATAGTAATAGAAAAATAAGGTTTTGTTTTTTGTTTTATTTGTTAACTATTTAGATTGTTTCTCATTCGTTAGTCGTAAACCTCTATCTTTACGATGGTATCTGATAACAACACAAACAAATAACGACGACATCATTATTTAACTTCGAATCTACTTTTCAGATGATTTTATCTTAAAAATTAAAGATTATTGCTTGGATAGAGTTTTTATTGTCACTTTTTTTGCTACGTCTTTTCAAACAACAACAAAAAACTGCAGAATGATTAAACATAAAAAGAAATGAAACCATCACCCAGAGAAAAAAAAAGAAAGAAAGAAAGAATGCAATTTCAAATGTCTATTGTTTACGGGGTTGATTGATGAATCGTTGATCATCATGTTTTGTATAAGAATGAGCATCATGTTTTGGTTGAGTACCTGGTTTATCATGAATATGTTTAACAGCTTCAGTTGGAAAAGCTTTTTGAATCTAAATAACAAAACAATGAAATTTCGTCTTCGCAATCCGAAGATTAACATACGGGGACGAATGTTCCACCGACTAATTCACCAGCTACACGATTAGCAACATCTCTGAAACAGCGGAAAATGCAATTTCAATTGAAATTAACAAACAAACCAACCCTGATGCTTGCTGATTATCATTCTCAGCTGTTTTATTTTCACCTTGATTAGTGGCGGCAGCATCGTCACCGGCATTATTTCCTTCGGTACCTTGGTTATTTTTATCTTCACCTTGGGATGTATGTCGAGGTCGTGGTGCACCTACACGCATGCCACCGACTTTATCTATATTGGAAAATCGAAATAGATCGAAATCTTAGAGAAAACAGAATGATTTCATACTAGCAGGAGCATGACCAGCTTTGAGTTCAGTTGAGCTCGAAGTATCAGCTGATGTATTATCATCCGACATTTTTAGAAAATAAAATAAGTTAAGTTTTAAAATAAAAACAAAATAAATCTGCAAAAAGAAAAAAATTTAACTCTTATTAAACAACCCGTGGTTTCATCGATATTTATATGTGCGATAGTTTCATTTGTGCCTCGTGTTTCTGAGGTGTATGTGGATTCGAAAGGTTGTACGGTACTTCGTGGAATAATTGCGGTGTTTCTTTTTTTCTATCTTTATCGTACATACACACACACACATGACGAAATGTTTTTTTATTGGCCATCTTTACTTGTTAGGCTCATCATGATACTCTACGACATCTGTAAAAAATAAAACTAAACAACTATATAATTTGTGAAAGAAAAAAAAACTTTATTGTTTCGTCTATAATATGTTAGAGTAACAACAAAAACAAAATGAAATGAAATGAAAGAGAAAACAAATTAAGTTGATGTTTTCGAGATGCGTGCCTTTCGTGTTGGCTTATTAACTTGTTCATCTTCGCTAGTTAAATCTACATAATTTTCATCATCATCATCATCATCATCTGATGAATCTTCATCGTTATCTTGTAGAGCTTTTGTTTGATTGAAGAAATAATCGAATGAAAAGTTTTCTTTTTCTTTGACTGCTTCACTTTGTAATCGAATGTTTTTCTCATAAGTTTGCACTTCATTCAAAAATTCTTCGCCACGTTGCTCGAAAGCAAGACCTGTTACGTAATTAAACGTTTCTTCAGGTGAAAGAACACATTCATTCAATGATCGTCGCGAGAAATACGTCGATAGATTTGTACAATCTCGGAGTAAATATGTATATGCATTCGGATGATAGGGTTCAACAGATTGCGCAACATCAATAACATAAATCGTGTTTTCAAACCATAGTAAATTATATTCGCTAAAATCAGCATGAATTAATTTACATTCGTGATAGAGTCGTTTGAGAATCTGAATTCAAAAGAAAAAAAAACGAATAAAACTAATTGCTTTGTTAATATTCTTACATTTAGACATTGTTTATAAGCATTCGCGAGTTCTTCGGGTGTGAGAATTGCATCTCGAATACGTTGAGCTGGAACTGAATCTTTGCCGATGAATGAAAGAAAGAGAACGTGTTTTTTCAATAAGACAGGCGTTGGACAAGGAATGCCGACGCGTTGTAAACGTTGAAGATTAAACATTTCCTAAACATTTTCGAATGAATAGATCAATCGCGTTTCTTTTCCTTTTCGATTTACTTTCTCTGCCCAGAGTTTGACAATTTTTCGTGGATTAAGACTTTTATATCGATTTTTAAATCGAAAATCTTCTCGTAAGTATTTCTCTCGTGTATGATATTCATTTAATGTTGTTTTAAAAATCTAATTGAATAAAAAATCAATTGAATTTCTTCGCTATTCGTTGAATTTACTTTAATTGCAACTTCTTCGGGCATTTTTCGTTCCTCATTCGAACCACCTTTACCAGATAAAACAATCGATTCTTTGCCAGTGGCAATAATCGAGCCAATTTCATTTAGAATACATGAATTGAGACATTTGTAAAGAATAATTCGAGTCTTAGGATCGAATGCTAAACTCTATTTGAAAAAGAAACAAAAAACAAATTCGTCGTTTTTGTTCGATTAGAAATTATTTTTCATACAGCTGTTGCTTTTTCGACTTTGTCATGCAAACGATTCATTCGTTTTTCTTCGGCATACGAATGAATTTTCAATTGATTGTAAACTTTATTCGGCAATTGCATTTTATTTAAAACATCACCCGTATCGAATTCCGGTGGAAATGTGTTCATAACACGAGCGACATTACGTTTGCCACATAATTCGGCGTTATGTTTTGTAACAATCGATGAACCTTTACCGCAAATACCTCGACGATTGAATGACGGCATTCGTTCATCTGAAGAGAATGATTTACGAATATGAAAATCTAAGTAAAAACTTGTACCTTGTTCACAATCGCTAAAAGTCTCTTGTATTGGTTCGGGTTCTTCATCATCGTTTTCGTTATTGTTCATCTGTTGATTATTGACTTTTGGGCCTGGTAAAAGCATAAAGTTCTTCATCGAAACTTTGACTAAATGAAATCAATTAAAATTCTTCATTTCATTTTGTTTTGGTCTCATGCATACCTTTGCTATTTCGATTCACAGTTGATTCGTATTTTTTCATCATACCATTGAATTCATTATTATATTCATGTTGAAGCATAAGTGCTAGAAGATAATCATTGTCTTCGAGTGATTCGTCGGCTAATGTTGGTTCTTCATGTTCAATTGAAATTTCGGTTTCTATTGGTGTTTTTTGACTCACTCGACTAGTTAAATAAGATGAAATTTTGAAAATTAAATCAAATTAAAAATACTTTAGTTCGTGTTGATATTTAAGTTCTTCTTCATTTTGTAATTTTTCAGCTAAATCACCGTCCATTAATTCTCGAAATGATGTCGAATTAACAATGGGTTCGGTTCGTTTCCACGGGCATGTTGATGGTTGTAAAACAGCCGTTGACGACTGGTTTTCGCCTGTTCCTTTCGGCATGATCGTAACCAAATAGGTTTTTTTTTATAAATAATCTAAGAAAAGAAAATCTTTTCAGTTTATATACTCGTACAGTTCAGTGCTATTAAAAATTGCGAAAGATTCGTGACGTCAAGTGTGTATTCTTCGAGCTAGTTCCTTTTTTCTCTCGATGAGTCATGTGGTTTGATTTCGCAATAACAAATATTGTTGTTGTTGTTTTATGTTTTTTTTTCTTTTGACAGACAAGAAGAAAGAAAGAAAGAGAGAGAGAGAGAGAGAGAGAGAACAAAAAAGAAGAAGAGAAAATAGAATCAATGGATGGATTTAGTACAACAGCCATACAATTTACATACATATATTAAAAAAAAGAATGAATGAGATTACATGAATGATTGAATTTGTGTTTTTCTTTTCTCTGACAGAATTATTGTGGCCAAGAGATAGGCATTGAATTCGTACTATTATGACTCGATATGGCATTAAAAAAAGGACTTGATGTGCGACTATTATTATCACCCAATGATGATGTTGACGAATGAGTTGGATTGGAATCTAAACTATTTGTTGATTGTGTTTGTTTTTGATTGAGATCATCGTCGGATGATAATGATGAAACAGTTTCTTCGCCATCACTGTATTCGTCAACATCATGATTGTACAATGGACACCATGTACCTTCATCACCAAAGCAAACGGCTACCTCACCTGGATCTATCCAAATTGTGAATATGGCTGGTAGATAACGATGAAGTGGTAAACAAGAACGTTCAGCTATTGATTTTAAAACAGGATCTTTGCCATGTTTAGTTTGTAAACATCGATAAGCACTTCCACGATGTGGTGTTGCTTGAAAAACACAAACAAACACGTAAATTTACAAAGAAAATCTTCATCAAATTCCGTTTTTACCTGGAAACCAATGATCGACATATCGTTTCGTTAGAATATCAAAAAACGAACGTTTAAATAGATTAATTTGTTCGGTCGATAATTGAACATGTGCTTTGATCAATCGCAATAAATAATTACAAGCAATGTGCAGTTCTTTTTTCGGATTTGTCATTATTAATTTTTTTTTAAATTTAAACGAAAATCAAAGAGAAAAAAAAAGGATTCTGTTGAACAAGAACAACAAAAGAGAAGAATACAATCGATCTAGAAAAATCGAAGATGGTTAGTTAGACTGACAGACATTCGTTCGAGAATCAAACAACAAATGACTCATCGGAATCATCTGATCGATCCACCGAACTCCGAAGGAAATTAATTAATTTTCTCATTTGAATTGATTTCATATTGTTTTCATTGATAACAACAAGAAACAAACGAGAATATTTTTGATAGTTTATTATAGATGTCAGGACGATCATTCACGACATTTGCAAATGATGTAACGAAGGCGAACGAGAATTGACAATGGCTATGATTACATAGCATACGAAAAAAAAATCTCTCTTTTTGCTTTACAAACAAATAAAAGAATCCTATTTGTCCTTCTCTCGAAATTTATTTCTAGATTGTGACAACAATAAACGAATATTGTTTTGTCAATCATTGCAAGAAAATCTCTGGTTGTTTTCTATCTCATGTCGTTTAGCCCAATTCTATTCGATCATCCAACGAGCAACGGCTAGCTCAATATTTATTATCGACTAAATTTCTAAAATTATTTCTTTTTTAAACTTAAATTCATTTCCAAATCTCTCCTCATAATGAACAAATCATCGAAAGAATTAGATTTATCATCAATTGTGACACAAGTTGCGAGAGATGATGAAAATAATCGTTCAACACCCTTGAATCTGCCCGTTGTTCAAACAACACCACCAACAGTCGCAACAAATGGCTCAAAAAGTAGTTCTCAGTTGATTTCGTTTTGAAATTGTAATTCGATTGTTTGATTTCTCAGCTCATTCTTCTCGAAAGCAACGTTTTGTTAATTTATTACTCTGCTGTTTGGGTGGTTCATGTCGATCTCGATCGGCACGAACAGTTTACTCTCCAACGGCCGATGTAGCTGCCGATCACGAGGTAAATTTTGAGTTCGAGAAGAGACAAAAAAAAACATATGAAAATCAAACATCTCTTCTTCATCTTCTCATAGCGTGTCGCATTGAATTCTGAGATAAACTTTAATCACGAGGTATAACTAATCGGTTACTGATTATTTCTAACTAACTTCTTTTTTGGATTATTGAAACTAACTTGAAAGAAATTTTATTTTCGTATTCGAACATTGTCTGTTGCTTTTAGTCGGCCGAGAAAAGTCTCCTACCACCATTACGTAATTGTGATCGAGGCAAAATCTGTTTAATCATCGATCTCGATGAGACATTAGTTCATTCAGTCTTTCGACCAGTTGCCAATGCTGATTTCATGGTACCTGTTGAAATCGATGGGCAAGTTCATCAAGTAATTGAAAATCGAATTCGATTTATTTTTTTTTCTTCTTCTACGGTTTCATTTTGTTTTCTTGTCTACGAAAGATTTATGTTACAAAACGGCCACATGTCGATGAATTTCTACGTCGAGTAGGCGAACTCTATGAATGTGTTCTATTCACAGCGAGTTTATCAAAAGTATAATTCATGATCGTTTATTCTTTTGTTCATCGAGTGAATTCTTCGATTTGTTTTTATTAGTATGCTGATCCGGTCTCGGATTTACTCGATCCTGATCGTATTTTTCACTCAAGACTCTTTCGAGAATCTTGTACATTTTACAATGGTAAAAATTCAACACGGTCAAAAGAGAGAATTCATATTGTTACGTTTGTTTTTCGTTCAAAGGAAACTATATCAAAGATCTTAGTCGGTTAGGTCGTGATATTCGACGTGTAATTATCATTGATAATTCGCCATTATCATATCTATTTCATCAAGATAATGCTGTAAGTGACTTTTGGTTGTGAAATTCTTTGAAAACGATGAGATCTTTTTAGGTTCCTGTAACCAGTTGGTTCGATGATATGCATGATACTGAATTACTTTCTTTAATCCCAATATTTGAACGTCTTGCAACCGTCGATGATGTTATTCCGGCTCTACAAGAAATTCATCGTCGACGATCGATTGTTTAACAAATTCGATTTTTAAAAATTTCTACAGTTCTATTTGTCGTTCTTGTTTTGTCAAACTTAACAAACAAACAAAAAAAGCAAACGATCGATTTTATTTTTACAACAATTTTGAACATCTATGCAAAATGTCATTCCTTGTTTTCTTTTGTTATTTGACAGACAGAAAGACAATAGTCTGTGAGAATCCAATTCATAATGTATATTTACCGTTTTCTTCTTCTTCTTTTTTTTTCTCTCTTTCGTTTGTTGTAAATAGAGGAGAACAATTGAATTCTCTTCGAACAGTTGTAGAGACATTTTGTTTGTTTGTTTTTTTTAAATCATCGCTCTCCTCACGGAAGAACAGTGTTTGTTCAAAACAAGAGACTTTCTTTTTTCTCTCTTCTTCATCATCATTTCTTTCTTATTGGTGCTACATTCATACATATACACATTGTTTCTATTTTTTTTGGCTATTGGATGCTGCACTTGTCTCTCTCCCACACACACTCTCTCTCTCTCTTTCTTTTCGTTGTTGTTAAAATATTTCGGTTTTTTGCTCATCATTTTTATTAAACGTGTGTGCGTGTTTTTTTTCTTCTTCTTCTTCTTCTTTTGTGGCATTTGTCAATCCAATTTTGTTTGTTTTTTTCTTCACTTTTCACTTTATGTGTTAATCATAAAAAACTTAATTTTGAACAAGAAACGAAAGAAAGTAAAATTACTAACGAATTCTTCGAAGTTTTCAGATGCCTCAAATCTATGAAACAGAAAAACTCGATGAAGCCATCGAAATCATTCAAGATGAGACGAAAGTAATGCGTTGAGAGATGACATTCAACTTCTATTTCATTTGTTTCACAAGAGATATCCATTTATTTTAAAACATGTCGACATCGGTCCATGTCAAGAGAAATGGACGAGTGATTATCTAGCGAAAAAAATCGGTCCAAAACCAGTGAGGATTCATGTTTCTCAAGATTCAATGATGGATTTCGTGCGAAAGAACTTTACTTATGAGTATGTGATTGACATTGACGGAATCGATTGAAGGTTTTTTTGTTTTATATTAGAACATTGCCATTTAATAAACTTGTTCAACGATGTGCGAATACGTGCAATGACGAATATTTTCATTCGCCAAATGAACATTATTATTTTCGTGCACTTGGCAACAATCAAAAAACTGACATTGCTAATCTCGAGTTCGATGAATATACAAAAGAAAAACAATTCAATAAAATAGATTTTTCAAATCTTTATTAGAAAACATTTTCCATCGATAGCCAACGATATCAAATATCCTCCATTATACTCGCCCGATCAATACTTTTCCAGTGTTTTTCGTATCGGTTCGGCTAATACTCAACTGTGGACACATTACGATATCATGGATAATGTTCTCATTCAAGTACACGGCTCGAAACGATTGATAATGTTCTCGCCAAGTGATATCGATTATCTTTATATCGATGGTGATAAATCCCTAGTCAATGATATCGAACAGCCTGATTACGAAACGTATCCGCTCGTTCGTCACGCGACTCCATTCATCGGTATTCTCGAACCTGGCGACTGTTTATTCATTCCTGGTTCGTTTTATGCTTCGATTTTTATATTCTTTTGTTTTCTTTCTCTCGTAGCACTTTGGTTTCATAATGTGAAGTCCTTGGATAGCTATGCGGTTTCTGTGAATGTTTTTTGGCGTCATTTGAACAGTGAATTTTACGATCCAAACGATCTCTATGGAAACAAAGATCTCGTTCCATTCAATCGAACAATTGGCCAATTGGCTAAATCGTTACATGAACTTGACAAACAAATTCCACCTGTTTATGTTGATTTTTATGTTCGACGCATTCGTTCATATATTGATAATTATATTAAAGAAAAAGAAAAAAAGAAATAAAATATTTGTCAACGTGTAATCCGATCTGAATGTTTTGTTAATTAAAAATTCTTGTCCGACGTTGTTGTTTTTTTCTTGTAAAATGTCGTTTTTCAAACGGAGTGAACGAGAAATTCGCGATATTCATGAACGAGAATATGATAAATTTCTATCAAATCTTCGGAAACAACGATCCTATTCGAATATCTCCTATTTACAGAATGATAATCTTCGAGAAATCGAGTATTTCAATAGAAAATCTTCTCGCAATCGAGAAAATCAATACAAACGTATTCAACAAGACAATCTTCTTCTACTCAGCCGATTGATTCATGTTCAAGGCAAATTAATGACAAAAGAAGAATACGAACGTGATTGGCAACGACATATTGAAATAATGAAAAAAACTTGTCAATATCCGGAAAATATCGATCGATTTATTTCAAAATAAAAAAGAAAAACGAACTGATTCATATCGTTTTCTTAAAAATTTCTTGTCTGTTTTTTATTTCTATGCATTAGTCAATTTAATAGCTGCTCGTTGATGAATTGAATTTCGTCGAGATATATTCAACGATGCTAATGTTGACTGTTTCGAATGTGTTGGCGAACGTGAACGTAGAATATTCGATGAATTTTTTTGTACTGATACGCGACGAATTCGTCCACTTGGTATGACGTCGTTCGATGTGTCCGATTGAATGATAATCGATGGCGGTGGTACAGCCGTCGGTCGATAGTTCGAACTATGATGAATATTATATAGATCGACGAGTTTATCGACGTCGTTTTTCCAGATGTGTTGTTTGAAACGAGTAGTTGAATTTTGTAAACGAGATTGTATGATACGAGGTTGAGGATTGTCAGTTGAGAAGAGTTCTTCGGGTTTAAGACCGAATAATTCTTCGGGATTGTTGTATCGACTTGCTGCACCTTTGGCTTCTCGAATTGTGCAAGATGGATCCATGGTTCGATGATTTGGCGCTTGTCGATGTGCGTTTTGTAGGATAGCAGAGAGTGGTCGACCTTGAAATAATGTTTGTGAATATGTGATTGGAGTGTCGGATGAAGGATTGGAATTTTGAGGTTTGTTTGGAAGAAGAAATGAAGCTGAATTAGGACGAGATTTTTTCTCGAGTTTAGAAGTTTTGGGTGAACTTAAACGAGAAGGATAACCGGTTGCATTGACAGATGATTGATGACGAGTGATGTGAGCTGTCCGAGGACGTTGAACTTTCGATTTCGAACGAGGTGATTCGTAGAAAAGTGAAACTGTTGGTTCGATATTATTCTCGTCAATCGGTAAATTCTCTTGTTGTTGTAATAATCTCAATCGTGGACTTGGTCGATCGATATGACCTGAATTGTCTTGTTGTTCAAGATTGCCTTGTGATTCAGTTTGTAGTGCATTAACAAGTGCTTCCGTACTACAATAATGTGGCGTTTGCGTAGGTGTTGTTTTTGATTGTTCCGATTTTTTGCGTCGTACACGTCGATTTGTTTGACGAGGTTTTGTGTCGTTACAAAGACCAGCTAGACGTGTCGAATAACTCGAATCACTTTCGTTGAATATTATTTTCAGTAAGCCAAATGAAAGTGTCGACGGACGAATGTCATTTGTGGGTGTGATTTGATTTGGTTTCTTTGATTTTTTAATCGTGGTATTTGTTGTGATTGTCGATGGCGAATGATTGACTTCGGTATTCGTTGGAGTCTCATAGATTGATAAAGGACGTGGAACAACAAAGAATTCATCCCAATCACGATGAGTTATTTGATTTGCACATTCAATATGTCCGTATTTTAAAGCGAGAACAGCCGCTGAACAACCTTAAAATTTGCAAAACTTCTATCTTAAAAAAAGAAAGAAAGAAAACTTCTCGGCTATTTACCATCTCGATTGACATATTGATCAAGACGTATATGTAGTTTTTCTGCTGTTTTTATCAATAATTCGGCTATTTCACAATTGCCAGTTATAGCTACGTAATGTAGACATGTATTTCCTTCGCAATCTTTTGCTTCAAGATTAAAATCTAAACATGAGAGATACAATTGAACGAGATGTATTTGTTGAAGAGCACACGCATGATGCAGTCTAACATAAGAATAAATAAATCAACAATTTGAGTTTTAATTGGTATTTTCTCTTACGCATTTCGTCTGGCATGATCTTCGAGAGCAATCTTCGCTCCTTTTTCTAATAGATTCTGTGCAAGTGATAAACTCCAACGAGTATTCTCAATATATGAACATAAAATCAATGGTGTACGTAATTGACAATCACGTTCATTTGAATCATAGGCAAGTTCGAGTAAATATCGAACACAACGGAAATATCCATGTTGAATCGCATATGGTACATTGAAATATTTTGGTATGACAGTCGGTGGTATTAATGAAGATGTATTGGTTCGATGACTTCGTTCAGATGAATTCTCGTAGAAAGACATTGGTCATAAAACCGATTGAAATAATTTGACAAGTCAATATTTATGCCAGTTACTTAATGGCATTCAAAGCAAAGAAAAACGAGAACGAGAGAGAGACAGAGAAATTGTGTGAACGATAGTAGACCATTTAGTAATGGTGCAGTGATTGGTTTAGAATTTGAAATCACCCGAGAACAAATTTCTTTCTCGACTTCTTTTTTTTTGATTTCTCGCCCTCAAACAATTTTTTTTAATGAAAAGAAAAGAATCGAGAAGAAAGTAAACGACAAAGAATTAAATGTACATGTTTAACAAAGAAAAAAAGAAATGAGCAAAAAAAAAGAGAATTCCAATGAAATGAGATTGAGTTTAATATATTTTAATAAAAAATAAAAACGTTCTTTTCTTTTTTCGTTTTCATAACTGAATGAAAATAATCAATTTCATTGCGAATTGTTTACTTTACTCACAAATGGAATTAAAACGAAACAATCAATTGTTTGAGAGTGTTGAGAAAAAGTGAAAATTGTAATATATGTGTGTCTCTAATGTTCCAATAGTATGTTTTTATTTTTGAAATGACTAGATAAAATAAACAAACAAACAAACATAAAGAAAAAGAAAATTATTGTAATAAACGTATATGATTAAAATCTACTAAATTTCACACATATAAAGAGCATAGAGCAATAGAGATGTGAGAAAGAGAATTAGAAGAAAAAAAACTGTTTTGTTATTTAAGAGTTGAAAAAGAGAGAAAAGACAAGCGAATATATAAGATAGAGAGAGAGAGAGACCAATATAACATTATATATCCAGTTGACACACATGGAAAACAGAAGTCTTTAGCTTAGAGTTTTTTGACTTGGGCAAAGAATGCTGATGGTCCACTAGCTGTTTGTTTGAAAAGATTAGCATGACAAACAGCACATCGACTGACGTATTGTCGTTGTGTGCCAGCTTTCAATGTACGTAATTTGGGTTTTTCAAAACCAACTGTATCGTCTAATGTAGCTAAATAAAATGTCATCATATTCGGATAGTAATTGCACTGTGAATGATCTTTGCAGTGAAAATATGGTCGATCATGATATTTTTCGAGACATGAACCGGGTGATTGTAAACTTTGTTGATCACCTCGACCGCCATCAGCTGATGTGAAAACAAAACTATAACCTGTCCACAAAAGATCATAACCTTCAGGACATGTTGGTACACGTTGTGATTGACTGTGAATAGCGAAGACCGGTGTTGGTGATTCGCAAACAACACAACGACTGAGATGATTAGGTAAATCACGCGATTCAAATGGTGACATTGACGCTGACATTGGTTCGTTTGTTGACAACCAGTATGAATAATCGTTACGAGAAGCATAGTGACAAGTGTTGTCAATACCGCAGAATAAGAACGGCATGGCACTGAAACGACGTAAACAACTGCCAGAACTACCTGTTAATCGGAGAAGAAGAAAAAGAAAAAACAATTTCGAAATCAGATGAATAGTTTGAGTTTTACCGAGATCTTGATGTGCAGCATATGTATCACCTTGCATGCCCATGAATGAGTAGCCACCATCTTGTAATCGAGTTGTTCGGAACGGACATTGCGGTGTGGTTGTATCTTGACTGTGTCTACAATGAAAGATAAGCAATTGAGAATTGAATCGAAAAAGAAAAACAAACGAACCGTGCGAAGATGAATGAACCTTCACCAGAATCACCTGTAGAACCGACTGGACCCGGAGCACCTAATCACGAGAGAAAGAAAAAGTGGATAGATTTTGAATAATTCGAAACCAAAACACGAAAGTTTACCTGTTGCACCAGGGGGACCATGTAAACCGGGTCTGCAAATCGAACATCACAGTTAACAAAATAAAGAAACGAGCAAATCAACGTTACTTACACTCCTGGATAGCCAGCATCACCTACTGCACCACGAGCACCAATTGGACCTGGGGTACCTATAGATGAAGAAACAAGGAAATAGATTTTGTTTTCTTAAAAAGAAAATTATTTACCTGGAGCACCAGCTGGACCAACTAATCCAGGATAGCCTTTGATACCTGGTACACCATTTGTACCTGGTCTGCCAGACACACCCGGTAAACCTTGATCACCTTGTAGACCTTTGTGACCTATTATGCTCAAAGGCTAATCAAGAAAATTGATTAGTCTTATTCAAAAAATCAAATTTGAGTCTGTTTTCTTACTTCGACACGAACGGCTTCACCTTTTGGACCTTGCAGACCTTGATTACCTGGGATACCTGGTGTACCTACAGATTAAATTTGGTTTAAATGTTAAATATATATATTGATGTATTGCTGGATTAGATGACTTACCGGCATCACCTTGTTCTCCTTTACGGCCTGGAATACCAGGGAGACCTGAAGAAAAAAAAATGCAATTAGTAATTAAATTATTCGATAACAAACAAAGGATTTGATTTACCTGGTTGACCTGATTCACCACGTCGGCCTGGAAGGCCTGGATTTCCTGATGGACCTGGCAAGCCCTTGATAGAAAATAATAGAAATGAATACGTATTTTATAGAAATATATCGTGCATATTTACTGGTAAGCCTTTTGGACCTTGATAGCCTGGATTACCTGGAAGACCATTAGCTCCAGGAAAGCCCAATGAGCCTAAGCATAGAATAGATTAAATAAACGAAACGAAGAAGATTTCTCTTATTATATATACCTGGAAGACCTGGTGCACCTGGTTTGCCATTTGCACCTGGGAATCCATTTGAACCTTGACGGCCCGGTAAACCATTTTGACCACGATCACCTGCTGGACCTCGACCACCAGCAGAGCCAATACCTAAAAAAACATATATATTATCATAAATCTGACAGTTATTCGAAATATTCGACATACCATCACGACCAGGTGGACCTTGAATACCAGCGTCACCAGGTAGACCACTGTGATTGAGACATATTGATCAGAATTTTTGAAAGGTAGATAACTTACCGAAGACCTGGACGACCTGGAAGACCATCACGGCCAGGGTCACCAGGATAGCCCTTTAATGTTGTACCACCTGCATTACAAACGAATTAATAGACATTGAGGGTGAAGAAGAAAATTTGTACGTACCACTTTCACCTGGAATACCTTTGGGACCAGGACGGCCTGGAATACCTGGGTTTCCTTTAGCTCCTTGTCCACCAGGGAAGCCTATTAGAAGATAAACAATAATGACTGGTCACTTATTTACCGAATCTTACCTTGTCGTCCAACTTTGCCTGGAATACCTGGTAAACCTTTTTCTCCTCGTAAACCAGGATATCCTTCACGACCTATAAAAACAAGTAACATAACAAAATCAAAAATATGAATCATTTATCTTACCGGGAGCACCTGGAAGACCGGAAGCACCTGGGAAGCCCTGTAATTCGTATGATAATAGTACAAATCTAGATCTCGATTATTCGTGAACTTACTTGAACACCTAAAACGAAACAACAACAACAACAAATTTCAAATTCTATTCGAGAAATGACAGTCTGCTATAAATACATACCGGCATCACCGATTGGACCAGGAATACCAGGAGCGCCTGGGTATCCATTATCACCAGGTTCACCCTTTGTACCTAGATTATATGAATATATTTCAAAAACTCATGAGAAACACAAAAAAACTATTCATTTTATTACCAAAAGCTGTAGCACGACCATCTCGACCGGGTTCACCTGGGAAGCCTTTCATACCTGGAAGGCCTGGTAAACCAGCACCACCAGAGTTACCCTAAACATATTGAAATAAATTCGTCTAAACGATATATATATATATATATTTAAAAGAAAACATACACGATCACCAGGAAGTCCAGCAGTTCCAGGATAACCTTTATTAAGAATGCATCGAATGAGATCAATTTGTCAGTCAAGATAATCAACTTACCACTTTGACCTGGTTGTCCTTTCAAGCCAGGTAAACCAGGTGCTCCATTGAGACCAGGCAAGCCTATTTGACAAAGATGCATGTTACTCTAACTGAATTTATTTGTTTTGTATTTAATTTACCTGGAAATCCGCCAAGACCTGGTGTACCGGGTTTTCCGCTAGGACCGGCTAAACCAGGCTAAAATTACGAAAGAAAAAAAGAACAGATACATAATTAATCTTGATTATAAATTTTAAATTAATCTACCAATCCACGAAGACCTGGAAGACCGGGGAGACCAGGAAGACCAGGGAGACCAGGTTCACCACGAATACCTAAATAAAATTCATCAGCAATTTCTCGATAATGTTTCTTTAAACTTACCATTGATGCCTTTGAATGAATCGCCCATTTCACCTTTCATACCAGGTAAACCGGGACGTCCTAAGATGAGCAAGTATCATCATTAGAGAAAAGAATTATTGTTAAGAGAGAACTTACCATCACGGCCTGGAAGACCTGGAGCACCGGGAACACCAGGAAGACTATTTTTAAAAACAAGCATCTTAATAAAAAAAATATTTGCAAAAAAGATCGACTTATTTACCCAGGTTCTCCTCGTTCACCGATTGAACCGACTAAACAAAGATGAAAATATTTATCTTATCTCATTCATAGAAATGACTTACAATGTCCTGATTCACCCTGTTGACCTTTGAGACCAGGGAAACCAGGTTCACCAGCAGCACCTAACAAACGAGAGAGAGAGAGACAAAAGTTTAGTCTTCGATCGATTTTGATTTCTTTTCTGATATACCCGTTTGTCCTTTAGCACCAAGTCCACCACCGCCTCCGCCAATACCAGGTTCACCGACGTCACCTGGATAACCTTTTGCACCTGGAGCACCTGGCAAACCATTGAGACCAGCAGGACCAGGTAATCCACCTGAAATATAATTATTTTGTTTTTATAAATGAGAGTATCTGAATAAAAATGATGACTTACGTTCACCAGGAGCGCCTGGACGACCTTTCATTCCGACTAGACCCGGATATCCGTTAAGACCACTGTCACCACCTAAATAGCATATCAAATATTTATTTGGGAAAGTTATTTTGAAGAGCTGAATACGTACGTTCACCAGGTTTGCCACCCATACCAGGAAGTCCATTGGTACCAGGAAGACCCTATTTAATAAATCATCGAATAAAATTTGTCGATCATTTTTCGTTTACTCAAGCACTTACCGAGTTGCCAGGTGGACCACGGAAACCTGGAAGACCTGGATTACCGGCAGCACCAGGAATACCACGATCTATGAAAAGATAGAAATAAGAATAGATATGAAGAGTGATTGATGAGAAAGTAATTACTTCCAGCTCGACCAGGAGCACCAGGTAAACCACGGTCACCATAGAAACCAGGTCCAGCACCACCTGTCATTATCGAAAATAGTTAATATTTCAGCTTAGTTTCTGTACAAACCTCGATCTCCTCTAGGTCCTTGAAGACCAATTTGACCAGGAAGACCGTTTACACCTTTAATTTAAAGAAAACCTTAGATATATTTTGAAGTTGGAATTCATCTCAATTACCTGGGTTGCCAGGTAAACCACGTGGACCAGGTAAACCAACTGAAATAGAAAAAAAAAAGCGTAGTTATAACGAAAATGATTTTGAATATATCGAGTGTTTTACGTGTGCCAGGAAGACCAGGAGTACCACGTTCACCAGTAACACCTTTTGGACCAGCAGGGCCTGGTGGGCCAGATCGTGTTGCAACAGCGATTTCACCAGGTTGACCCTAAATGTAAAAACGAATAACTCTACTTAATCTAATTATTGTAATTACTTTAGTTCCAGGTAGACCAGGAACACCAGGTAGACCATTTGGACCAGGAGCACCAGGACTAAATAGGAGAATGAAATTAAGATAAACAAAACGGAGAAAAGCAAAAGATTTTCTTACAATCCAGCGTTACCAGGTCGACCATCCAAACCAGGAAAACCTACATAAAATCATTCAAAACACAGTTCCACAAAAGTCAGTGCATGTGTACCTTTAACACCAGGTTCACCTAAGAAGAAAAGACACATTCATTATTGAGATAAAAATGATAAAGAAATACGAACCAGCTGAACCAGGAATACCATTGAAACCATTTTCACCCTGGAAATCATCGAGAGATTTTAGTATTAAGAATAATTGAAGGAAAAAGTGGCATTACTTTTTGACCAGGGAAACCACTGTTGCCGGGTACACCATTGCGACCGGGCACGCCATTAGCGCCTAATTAATATTAGAATTTCAATACAGGTTCATCTGTAATTCCTATTTGTAAACTTACCAGGAACACCAGGATAACTAGAAGAAACGAAATAAACATGATTTTAATATTTAGATATCATACAATGGAATGAATTTTCTTACCCATTGTCACCTGGGACTCCTTTAATACCTCTGAGACCTGGTGCAACTTCATTGTATGGTGCATCATCACCAGGTGGACCAGGAGTACCGGGACGACCAGTTTTACCTTGTGGACCTTGTTCACCTTGTGGACCCCGTTCTCCACGTGAAAATACTTGACCTGGTAGACCTGGTTGACCAATTGGACCTATGAAATAAATTCAAATAGACTGTCTGTTTCTCTCTACAAAATATTCTATTTACCTTTAGGACCTGGGAGACCTGGGCCACCTTGTCGACCGATGTCACCTGAGGCTCCCTAGAAAAATATGAATTCAATTCTGGAAAAACATACGGCATTTCTCAATGAAAAAAACTTACACGTGCACCGGGTGAACCTGGAGCTCCAGAATAACTACAAACAAAAATCGATAGATTAGTTGCATGGATAAATTAATAATCTTACCCATCACGACCGTTCATACCAGGTTCACCACCATCACCACGATAACCTTTAACACCTGGTTCACCATTCAAACCTCGTCGTCCTAAACAATCGATTGAAAACAAAAGAAAATTCTTACATATACGCGCGTACCTTTGAGACCATCGGCACCAATTAATTCACCAGGTTCACCTTTACGACCTGCATAACCGTGGTCACCATTTCGACCAGGAAGACCCTAGAAATAAACAATACACATTTTGTTTTATTTAGAATAACAAAGCCATAGTGAATCTTTACATCAGGACCAGGAAAACCATTGGGACCAGGAGCTCCACTTGGACCGGCATCACCTTTTTCGCCTAGATTTAAAGAGAAAATACAGTTTCTATGAATCATATTCAGAAGAAGAAGAAATCGTTACCTCGATAGCCGGGTGCACCATTTAACTAAAATTGATATTAAAAACGTAAGAAAAATATTTCAATTTTGATTAATACTTACACCTGGACGTCCACGATAACCTTGAGCACCACGATCACCTTGTAGACCTGCAACAGCTGGTGGACAAACACCACAGCCACCAGATTCACCTAGAAGATACACATTTAGATAAATGTGCAACCTATGTCATTGCTATTAAAATCACTTACCAAAGTCACCTTTTGTACCAGAGACACCTATGAAATGATTAAAACAGAAGATTATATTGCAGATTTCAGTTGAAAAGAAACAATAGAGTTCGTACCAGGGAAACCAGGTAGACCGGGCGTACCAGGTAGACCAGAATAACTAGAATATATAAGTTTTAAATAGAATAAAAACAAATTCAATTGAAAAAAAAACAAAATTAATCACCCCGGTGGACCACGTGGACCATAGGCTGAAAATAAAAATGCATTTTTAATAATGTTTAGTGAAAAATAACAAATTTGTTTACCTCCCGATGATTGAAATCCGGGTCCGGATGGAATACCTAGTGAATAAGATAAATAATTATTTTCGAAACTATTAAAAACGCTTGATAATTACCGGGTGGACCTGGTTCACCAATATCACCTGGCATACCGGGTGAACCAGGATCTAAAGAAAACAACGGATAGTAGAAATCCTATTTCAAATCAGAACTCATTAGAAACATACGTCCTGTTCGACCTGGAAGACCGTTGTTACCACGTGGACCTAAGATCAATGAAATTATTTTTTTGATCAAAAAAAAATACAAAGAATTTCTACCGTAGGTTTCGTCACCAGGTAAACCTTTTTCACCAAAGCTACCTTTTTCTCCAGGGAAACCTGAAATAAATTCATGTGTATATTGGCAAATCATTGAAGTATTTTCGTCTTACCTGATGGACCAGGAGGGCCAGGAGGTCCAGGAAGACCTAATTAACGAGAAAACAAAACACAGACGGTTGACAAAATCGATGAATTTGTTCTTCGTACCATCATCACCACGATCACCCCGTTCAGCATCGGCTGTTTCTCCCATAGCACCAGGTCGGCCAGGTAAACCGTGATCACCACGTTCACCTTTGAGACCTTCTCGGCCAGGGAAACCTGGAGTTCCTGGAAAGCCAGTCGGGCCAGCGTCACCAGTTGGACCCTATGAACAAATTCATCATAAAACTTAAAGGCAATGGAACAACTTAATTTCTACGTACTGGATAACCTTGAGGGCCAGGATATGATTTACCACGTCGACTACCAACAGTCTACGAGAAAGAAACAAAAGAGAACATAGAAAATGAAATATGCGACAAAAAAAAAACAATTATTCACATTTGGACCTGGAGAACCGTGCTCACCACGTTGACCTTTTTGACCAGGATAACCAGATTGACCAGGTTCTATCGAAGAAAAAGTTATATATATTGAATCTTTGATGTTTTTCTTTGTTGATTACTTACCACCAGGAAAACCATCGTTACCAGGAATACCCGGTTGACCTGAATTCGAAGAAAAAAATATCGATAAATTGAGATCTCTCTATGAAAATAATAACCGACCTGTTGTACCCTTAACACCGAAGGGACCAGCTGGACCTTCTTTACCCATTTTACCCTTTTTTAAGTAGAAAAAAAAACAATGAATAAATATCCTCAAGGCAGAAGTTCGTGTTTTTTGTTTACTAGTGGACCAGCATAACCAGTTTCACCCTTTTCTCCCTTTGGTCCTTGTAAACCAGGAATACCCTAAAGGAAACAATATGTGTTTCTATGAGAAAACAAATTAATATTTTCTGTTTCTCTTACAAGATAACCAGTTTGGCCACGATCTCCTCGGTAACCTCGGTCACCTGTTGGACCACGTCGACCTGGTCCTCCTTGAATATCTTCCGGTTCTGAATAAAACGAGCAAGAAAAAAAAATCATAAAAACTCAACAAGATTTTCAAAGAAATCTTACTTATTAAACGACCGAATGGTGGTCCAATTGGTGCTGGGGCATTGTCACCTAAATAAGACCCGAATATACTTATCAGAGATTTTTTATTTTGATTGTTTTTCTACCTGGTTCACCACGGCCACCTAAAACATAGAAAAATTTAAGTGAACATTTTCTTCAAGAATCATCTTTCGTTTACCTTTGACACCATAACTTGGAATACCAGGGGCACCTGCATCACCCACGTCACCTCTGAAACCAGGTCGGCCCTAAAACAATCGAAATCAAATGAAATTTTCATTCGAAATGATATTCGAAGAACTTACATCTTGTCCAGCAAGACCTGGTGGACCTTGAAGACCTGGCGGGCCAAGTGGACCGGGCCAGCCCTATTCAATAAATTGTTCCGTAGAAAAAAACAAAGATTCATTTTGTTCAAATTCTACTCACAGCAACACCAGGAGGGCCAGGTAGACCTGGATCACCCCGTGGTCCAGGAACAATTCCACCGAAACCACCTGATTCACCTGGTTCACCCTAAACATCATCATCATCCAAATTTTAAGATTTAAAAAAAAACAAAAAATGATTTAGCAATTTTACCCGTTCACCATCTCGGCCAGGCATACCACGAGCACCTGGAATACCATCTAATCCATTTCGACCATTGTCGCCTAGCTCACCCTACAGATAAACAAAAACGATGTACTCGAAGATACATATGTTTATTCAATGTTCGTGTTTCTTCCTCAGGGGTTAATTGGTAAATAATGCTATTATTATATTAGTTTTGGTATGGAATTTTGTTTTTTTTGTTTCGGTATCTGAGTGCCAAAAAAAAACTCATATGATAGACAGACTCGTCAAACTGTCATTATGAATTTACCATATGGCATTCGTTGATAAGACAAACGAAACGAGTATATACAGACGTAAATAAACTAACGACATTTAGCTATCAATCTGCTCGCATCATAAACAACTGGACCTTGATCTCAAAGAAAATATTATTGATACTAGTCGAGTCAACTTGAGAACTGGATACAACATTAATTTTCTATTTCGTCATTTGATGCTATCAATTACAGTCAACATAGTCAAAAAAATAACAAGTACATTAGCTTAGTTGATAATCAGATAATCCTGTGTCATATTGAAAAAAAATCTCTGCAAATACTTTGCAAAAAAAAATCAACATAACTGTTTGTTTTGTCGGTATTTATTAATTTTAGTTTAATTGCCGAAAAGCTTTTTACATAAATACATCATTAAGGTTATTATCTATCAGTAAACTCTGTTGGCTTCGTCTTTGCGGATCTTACGATTCAGAAGGACGTGTAATGTGTGCAGCTGTTGTTTATTATTGCGATTTTCTTTTAATAACTGTCTAACTAAGCATACACATCTTTGCACATGAATAATCCCACAAAACCACAAAATATCACCAAGGTTAACAAATCCAAAAAAAATTGTAGAGAAAAGAGATAAAAAAGACGAAACTAATGAGAGTTTGTTTATACAATCAATCGGTTTTTAGTTATTCATCAATCCATATGGAGAAAATACCCAAGGCCCCCACTGTACAACGACAAATTCAGATAATTAGAATGTCTGCAACTCAAGACAGAACAGAAGGAAAAATCCGACAAATACAAAGCGCATATACGGTTTTCATTTATCTTAGCATCACATAATATCTTATCAAGGATATGGAATTGCTTCCTTTTCTCTTATTTGCTTACATAAAGAAGGAAAAAAGGAAAAACAGACGGGGTACTACTATATTTTCCTGATGTGTTGATATATCGTCAATAGGATCGTCCTTGCTGTACGTGCATTTAGTGCTTATCTCATTATGAAAATAAGAAACAGAATGGGAAAAAAAAAGAAAAACGCCAACCATCTTTTTGTGTATACGAAGTAAAATAGGCATAAAGGGACGTTCGATACTTATTACATAGAAATGTTTTTTTTCTTTTTACCTTGGATCCATTACAGCCCGGAACACCGGGAAAACCTCGTGGACCAATGGCACCAGCTTGACCAGGAAAACCGTTTTGACCATCGATTGGTAAAACACCATCGTCACCCTATGTGATTCATAAATGATAATTCAAAGAAAAAATATTGAGAGAGAAAAAAAAAAGAAACGAACTCGTTCTCCTTTGCTACCGTATTGACCACGGTCACCTTTTTCACCAACAAGACCAGGCTTACCAGTTCGACCACCTGGTCCTTTAAGACCACGATCACCTGGAATACCCGGAAAACCTTGTGGACCTAATTAAAATATTGTCGAAATAATTAACTTCATCGAAATTCGTAAGATAAAAGTTAACATACCGGTGATACCGATAACACCCTTGCCGGGACATTGACAATCACGTCGTGGTCCGCAACCTTTACATTCTGATGTTTGAACATAGCCATCATCTCGGTCGTTGTATGATGATTGTCCTGAGGGTGGCTGAGGATATTGATTAAATTGTCGTCTTAATCGAGAGTCTGCTCCATTTGCATCATTTTGAGCCTTTTCATAATTGAAAAGTTAAAAAAGAAACAAATACATCTTTATTAATAAAGTTAATTAAGAGCAAATCATCTCACTATTCGAGCCTGAATTTGACTGAAAGTTGTTAAAAATAAAGTAAAACCGATAAGAATCGGCCTCAACGAAGAAATCATCGCACGTATGCGAGTGCAATCGCAACAGATAGATACTTAGGGTTTAATCTATCTAAAAAGGAAGAAAAAAAACTAATGAAATCATTCGTACAAAAACATTTTTCATTAATAATAAAAGTTTCTCTTATCCTGAACTTATTTCCCGAATCGACAAAGAAAAATGTGTTCAGTTTATGCGATCTAAGTTAATAACAGTAGTGGAGAAGTATACGGAGAGTGTAGACCGCGCGAAAAAGCAAGTTCGAACATTCCAGCATGTATTTTTTTCTTGTTTCCCCTCTTTTTTTCTCGGCTTTTTCTTCTATATTTTTCTGTCTTTTAGAAGAAGACAACAACAACAACAGTTAGAGCAACGAGAAAAAAAAATCGTCGTTAACAATCATCGTTGGAAATTATGCGAGGCAAATGTCTATGAATAAGAGAGAAAAAAATGTTATCCGTCTCAATAGTCGACAGAAAAGAGCCAAATCAGAAATATATAGTCCATATTTATCTCTCATGATTAGTAATAGAGCAAAAACCGCGTTTTTCTGGTTGGTGGATTCGAGTGTCATCCGTTTTTTTCCCAACTCTTTCTCTCTCTCTCTCCCTCTCTCTCTCTATGCTTGTAGTAAGATGGTTAATATTATTGTGCTAAAGAGAAAAATAGTCCACTTTCTGTGACGGTGGCATTTTTTTTCTGTGCTTCTTCGCGTTCGGTCTTTAATCTTCTACCTACTGTAGACCATTCAACGACGACAGGACACAACCTGTAATTGTCCGTCGCCAACGCTGCAAGATCGCGCGTGACTCTAGGCAACTCTTCTGAACATGCAATCAACTGATCTATTCTCAAGATCGTCCCATAGTTGGACAACTCGGTAAGTCTTTTGTTTTTCCAATATAAAATACATCAGTTGACTGAGTGCATTTCGTTACTTATTAAAAGTACAAAATACTAATGTTCGATCGAGTTCTTCGATTCATATATGAATCCGTTGCTTTTCCTTGATTAATATATTTCTTATCGACGATTTCTCGGATTATTGCCTTGATATACATTATAATAAATTATTATCTTCATAGAGTATTTTCCTATTTTCTGTTCATATCATCAATAATATGGCAGTATGTTCCTTTGTCTACATTCCACCTTTTTGTTTCTCGACTTGAGATTAACAATTCTCGAATATCATGAAGGACATTACTTGTCTAAATGCACCATAGGTAGTCGAACAAAAAAATATGAAATTAACAAACATAAGTTTTGTGTTAGTTTAATCATGAGAGAAAAAAAGAGCAGCAGACAGTTGGAATGATGTCGAAGGACAAAAGATTTATATAAAACGAGCTAATATAAGCAACAACAAAACGCAGTCAGAGTAATAAGAAAAAAGTTTTTGTCGGCAATCGCGATGAATAACCCGTTGCTATTCTTAATTATCCATTTTATCCTTTACCACTAGTTGAATTTCTCGTTCTCTCTTCGATGTGTTTCTGTTGTTGTTGTTGTTGACGACGATATTTGGTACACACAGTATTGTACAACGTCCTCGGGATGGGTTTTTCCTTCTTTGCTTTTCTGCTAATACATTATTAAGATCGCTTAATAAGACGTGGTTTATCTGCTTTTCTTTCCTTCCTTTCATCTTGTGTACAGATTTACTGTCGATTCTCTTGCGTTTTTGTAGACTATTCGAGACTTATTAATTATTGTACAAAGCTGAGACGGTTTTTTTCCTTTTCTAACGTTGGCGATGATAGCGCCATAAGAGACGAGTATAGCAGAAGGTTTCTATCGATAAACAATCTTTCTTAACACACACACATAGAAGACGATATCCAAGGAAAAAAAACAACTCGCAAACAGTATACGATACAAGTCCGTATTATCCATTGCCTGTGAAGTACAAAGGTCGGGTTTGAAATGTTTTCGAGGATAAATATTGGTCGAAACTGGTCAGATTTAAGTATTTCGAGGTAAATTAATACATATAAAATAAGATCGTTAAGTTCATATACCTGATAACCATTAATAAACATATAAATGACTCAATAATAATATCTTCAAGACACAAAATCTGTCTACAAGGATAAATCTTTTCATGATGTACGTATGCATATATCATATATATATTTGTGTTTTTTAAGGCTAATGTATGCATCCATCTCACTCCTACTTGTTTTCTCGATTTTCATTGAGACGGCTAGCGCTCAAAGAGTAAGTTTGTTGATTTGTCTAAGATAAACACAAGATAATTGTGGTGTTTTTTTTACTTCAATTTCAGTATCCAGATGGTAGCCCGGTAACACCACCACCAGGCTATGGATTTGCACCCGGATATGGTGCAAACCAATTTCAACCTCCCAAACGAAATGGAAATGGCACAGGTTGCGACAATTGTAATCAACCGTGTTTTTGTATAGCACAAAAAGGAGACCAAGTATGTTGATCAGACTTAATTGGATTCTAAACGATTGATCGTCGTTGTTTTTTAGGGTCCATCTGGTCCAATCGGTCCTGCTGGCTCTCGAGGTGCTAATGGTGTTCAGGGCGCCGAAGGTTTGTTATCAGTTGTTTGAGAATACTTTACAATATTTTTTTTTCTGATTGTATTTTGTAGGTCCCGAAGGTGTTAAAGGCGAAAAAGGTGATCGTGGACTACCAGGTCTACCCGGTCAAAAAGGTGACCGAGTAAGTTCTTCAGTTTTCTATCGACATATGTAATCTTTTTTTTCTCTCTAAAATAGGGCCGACCAGGCGAACCCGGCATGCCAGGTACAAAATCCTTCGATTGGACAATTCTTTCGGTTTACACAGAAATATTTATTTTTTAGGCCACCCTGGTTTACCCGGTCTTCCAGGTCCACGAGTAAGTCATGTTTATTCAAAATCATATGAATTAATACTATGTTTTGTTTTGTTTTTGTTTGCAATTTTAGGGTCCAGACGGTAAATAATCGAACTCAAATGAGATACGATAAAAATATGTCTATTTTGTTTAAGGCTTACCTGGTCGTGATGGATGTAACGGAACAAAAGTAAGTTTCCAACTGGAAGATAAAGATAGAAATCTATGTTTTCTTTATTTTAATAGGGTGAAGGTGGTCGACCTGGCTTCTCCGGCCAAGTAAATTATTTTTTTATTTAATAAATGAATAAATCTAATTGATTGATTCTTTTTTTTCCTATTTAGCCCGGTCGTCCTGGTGAACCTGGTATGTAGTTTTTATCAATATGGACTTCTCTCTGAATTCTAATTTCTTTCATAAAAATTAATTCGTAGGTATTCCTGGTCAACGTGGTCCAAAAGGTAAATTAAATGATGCATTTGTTCGAAAAATACAAAACGATTTATCTTTCTCGAATAGGTGAACCTGCACAAGCTTTACCCGGATACAAAGGCGAAATCGTATGAGCAAAAAAAAGAAACGCGTATCAAACAGATTTCATAACATCACATTTGTAATTTTTAGGGTCTCCCAGGTGCCGCTGGTCTACCTGGTGCAGCTGTAAGATATTATTTCTTAAAATATTTGTTGATAGTATAATTGCTCGTTTTTAGGGTCCACCTGGTCCAGGCGGTATTCCCGGACCTCAAGGTCCAGTTGGTTTCCCTGGCCGAGAAGTAATTATTGATTCTGATTGTTGTACTCAATGAATTTATTTTCTTGCAGGGTCAAAAAGGTGATCGTGGTTTACCAGGCATGCCAGGTAAAAAAGACGAATAAACATAGAGAAAAGTTCGTAAGCAATGAAATGCATTATTTAGGTGCACCTGGAGCTGGCTTCACTGGTGAAAAAGGTCAAAAGGGAGAACCGGTAAAACATACAAGTGATTGTCAAAAATGAATTCTATTTTCTAAAAATATATCTAGGGATCATCATCATATATTCCCACTGATCCTCAAGAAATTCGTGGTAACAATACAAGTGTCCCAATTGCACTTCCTGGTCCACAAGGTGAAAAGGTAACATGTTCTACTCAAGAAATTTAATCGATAATATTTTATACTGGACTTTTTTTTCGTCTAATTTCTAGGGTGCTATGGGTCCTAAAGGTGAACCTGGTGAAATTGGTTATCCTGGTACCCCTGGTTCAGCTGGTCCTCCGGGCTTAACAGGTGAAAAAGGTGTTCCTGGTCCTGTTGGTCCTCGTGTATGTTTGGTTTAAATAAATAGATTTTTTATTTGTATTTTTCTTCTTAACAGGGTCCTACTGGTTTACCTGGTCAAGCTGGTTTTCCTGGTCAAGCTGGGTAAAGAAATCATTTTACAAATCTTCGATAGCAATTCTATTGAACATGTTTCTTCTTTTGATTTTAGTGATCGTGGTAGCCCTGGTTACCCTGGTCAACCTGTATGTACTCGAGAAAAACAAATTTTCAGAAAAATAAAATGTTGATTTCGATGAATTTTTAGGGTGGACCTGGTCGACCTGGTTCAAACGGTTTACCTGGTGACAAAGGTTTGTATTCAACATTTGTCTTGGCAATCAATTGAATATATCGAATGAAATTTATAGGTGATCGTGGTTTCCCTGGTATGCCTGGTGTTTGTTTACCGGTAAGTGTAGTTTGAAGTTTCAGAAACATAATTATTTTGTTTTCTTTAACAATAGGATCAACCTGATAGTGGAATATCCGGCCAACCTGGAGCTCCAGTAAGATAAAATTATATTGATCTTTTGATGTATTTCATTTGTTTTTGTTTTTCTAGGGTCCAAAAGGAGAACGCGGTAAAAGATTGATTTGCAATTTTTTTGGATTTCAAAAGTAATAAAACATGCTTCTGTATTTTCAAGGTCCACCTGGTCAACCCGGCTTCCCTGGTGTAGCTGTAAGTTGTTTGTTCAACGAGAGGAAGTTATTTTGTTTAATCAAAATTATGATTTAGGGTATTGGTGGTCCACAAGGTCCAAAAGGTGACCGTGGTTTCGATGGTGTTCCTGGTAGTCCCGGTCAACGTAAGCATAGATTTATTTCTATGTAGATCATTTTGTTTATTGAGAATTATTTTCGTTTTTTAGCCGGTCGTGATGGTATCAAAGGATCTAAAGGAGACGGTGGCCGACCTGGTAAACAGATTTAAAAAAAACAACCAAAGATTTGCGATTGTAATTCTAATTCCATAGGTGATCCTGGTCCAAGTGGCTTCCCTGGTACACAAGGTAAACTGAAATTTAAAAAAAAAATTAACAGAAACATTTATCTAATGAAAATTTCTTAATGTATTTTAGGTTACCGTGGTGCTAAAGGTGAACCTGGTCCAAAAGGTGAACCTGGCCGATCAATTGCTGGTCCACCTGGTATTGATGGTTATCCAGGTCAATCTGGTCTTATGGGCTCTAAAGGTAAATGAAAATAAAAATATCATTCTTATTCATATTATCATTCTAGGTGAACGTGGTCCTCGTGGTGCTCCCGGTTTACCTGGCAATTCATCGAGCCTTGGTGGCTTACCTGGTCCACAAGGACGTACGGAGCTTTTGTTTTTTTTAAATTGCATAAAGAATAAAATTGTTGTCATTTAGCTGTTGGTGCCCCTGGTGTCCCTGGTGCCCCAGGTTTTCAAGGTATGGCTGGTGCAAAAGGTCAAAAGGGTGAACGAGGTATGTTAAATCGATTCAAATCAATAATTTCAATGTAAAATATATTCCATAGGTCTCGATGGTGCTTGTGGCGCACGTGACGGTTTGAAAGGCAGCAAAGGTGAACCAGGTTATCCAGGAGAAGCTGGTAAATATTCTATTTTTCATTTTTTTTTAAATATATACTCAAATTCTATGATTCAATTAGGAACTCCCGGTCAACGTGGTGTCCCGGGAACTAAAGGTGATCGTGGTGACATTGGTCCACAAGGTTATCCAGGTGGTGTCGGTTCTGCTGGTGCCCCCGTAAGTTAACAATTCACTTGTTATATATCGATTTTTTCCTTTTTCAATAGGGTCGTGATGGTGCTGATGGTTTGCCAGGTGTTAAAGGTGAAAAAGGTGAATCAGCTCGTGCTGCAAGTGTACAAGGATTATCAGGAGAAAAAGGCACACCAGGTGAGAATTGGATGAAAAACAAAAGAAAATTTAATTATTAATATTATTTGATAGGTCTTCCCGGTTTGAAGGGTGATCGTGGTGAAAAAGGAGCGCCAGGCTATAGTGGACGTGATGGTCAACCAGGTACACCAGGTCTCCCAGGTCCAAAGGTAATTGAACTACGCAATAATCGATCGAAACAAGAAATACAAAATTATTATTATTATTCTCCTCATAGGGTGATGCCGGTTATCCAGGTCAACAAGGTCCACCAGGTAGCCCAGGTCCAATGGGTGACATGGGTCCACCAGGTGCTACACTCCCAGGTGAACGTGGTGAAAAGGGTATTCCTGGTCCAGTTGGTAAACGATACGAATATACTTTCGGTTTATTCATGATAATAAATATGAACTTTTTCGTCTAGGTATTCCTGGTCCACAAGGTGCTCCAGGTGCTAAAGGAGAACCAGGTAAATATAGAGTTTATTTAAACGAGAAGAGATTGTTCATTATTGAAATTTAGGTCGAGCGGCTCCACTCAATATACACTCAATGCCAGGTGTACAAGGTGAAAAAGGTGATCGTGGTCTACCAGGTGTTCCAGGCACTCCAGGACTTCAAGTAAGTTTTTCTTTCGCATGCACAATCGATGCTATGTATTTCATTGAACTATCTCTGTAGGGTCCAAATGGTATGCCCGGTCTACCCGGAGCAGCAGGACTCAAAGGTGATCCAGGTCTTTCTGGCTTTCCTGGTACTCCAGGTCCAAAAGGTGTTTCAGGTATGAATATAAAAGATATTTAATTGTTTACAACTAAAATGAATCTGTACCGTTTTTTCTAGGCTATCGTGGTGAACCAGGTTTGTCGATTACAGTTAAAGTATAGTTCATGAAAAATAAATGAATTTTATGTAGGTCTTCCGGGTCGTGATGGTGTTCCAGGTATTCCAGGTCCAAAAGGCTTCGGTAAATATTTGAATATAAATGATCAACAGTTAAATAATGATATTTAATTTTGCTAGATGGTCTACCAGGTGCTCCCGGCCTCCCAGGTACTAAAGGTGAACCAGGTCTTCCAGGTCCAGGCTTCCCAGGTAAGAATAATAATCCTACTTATGAAATCATAATCTAATTTTTTTTTCTAAATATAGGCCCAGCAGGTCCAGTTGGTCCAGCAGGTGATCGTGGCTTCCCAGGTATATACATATATTCTTTTACTTTGTGTCTCGATTTATCTAACACCAATGTATACTGTTTCTAGGCCTCCCAGGTTCAAGTGGTCCAGCTGGTTTACCAGGTTTGAAAGGTGAATCCGGCTTCCCAGGTGCCAATGGTCTTCCAGGTCTAATTGGTCCAAAAGGGTATGTATGATATGTTAACACATGAAATTGTTCTCATTCGTTCATATTTACAGTGAACGTGGTGAACCAGGTATTGGCGGTCAAAAAGGTGATCAAGGTAAGAAAATAAACTTTTCTTTTTGACATTTGAATTCAATTTTTCTTTTTTTTATCTTATAGGTCCACCAGGTCCAGCTGGTATTGATGGTTTACCAGGTAAATTGAAAACAGAAAGACGATTGAGAAAATATTATTTCATTTTTTCTTTATTTGTGCAGGTGCTCCAGGTCTTGCCGGTCCACCAGGTATCCCAGGTGGTGCTGGAGAAAAAGGTTTCGCCGGTTTACCGTAAGTGAATTTATCGTTTGATCGGTTAAATATTCATTTCTCTTCATTGTTGTTCAGAGGTCCAAGCGGACAACCAGGTCTTCCAGGCTTCCCAGGTGCTAAAGGTGAACGTGGTTTCAATGGTAATCCAGGTCTACCAGGTGCCCCAGGTTTATCTGGTGAAAAAGGTGTACCCGGCTTCCCAGGTCAGCCAGGTGGTAGTGGATTACCAGGTGTTCCAGTAAGCTAAACAGTTGATTTCATTTATTCGATCGAGACTTTGTGTTTTTGTTGAATAGGGTCTAGCTGGCTTTAAAGGCGACCGAGGTCTTCCAGGTTTACCAGGTGCAGCTTGTTCGGCTTGCGTCGCAGGTCAACCAGGTGATCGTGGTTTTCCAGGCCAACCAGGTCTTCCAGGTCAAAAGGGTGAACCAGTGAGTTATTGATTTGTCTTAGTCAAAGATAACAAGTTCACTCAATGTGTTCTCTCTAATTTATAGGGTATCGCAGCTTCACGTGGACCACAAGGAGAACGGTATATCATTTTCTGGCTAACCGTTTTAAATAAATTCTCATTTTGTTTGCTTTTTTTTCTCTCTCTAGAGGTCCACCAGGCTTTGCAGGTGCTCCAGGTCTTCCAGGCCCAGCTGGTAAAGACGGATTACCAGGTATCCCGGGTACTAAAGGTGAACGAGCTGTTGGTTACCCAGGTATCAAAGGTGCAGTCGGTGAACCAGGTCTTCCCGGCCCAACAGGTATTTCCGGTCAACCAGGTGATCGAGGTTTACCAGGTCCAAATGGTAAGACACATATTTTGAACTCTTGTGATATATACATATCTGTCTTGTAATTTAGGATTTCCTGGCGCTCCTGGCGATCGAGTAATTGACATTTCCTGCGTTTGAAAGAAAAATATCTTCATTCTATGTTTTTTTTTCAGGGTGCCCCAGGTCCATCAGGATTACCAGGTAAAATCTTTCGATGAAATTTAATATAGAATTACTCATATTCGATGTTATTAGGCGCTCCTGGCCTCCCTGGTCTCGGCGGACAAAAAGGTATACTATTCAAATAGAAACAATGAATCATCATTCTTTCTTTCTTTCGTTCGTTTACTTTAGGTGACACTGGATTTAATGGATTGCCAGGACCGAAAGGTCAACCAGGTTTTCCAGGCGCGAACGGACCACCAGGCATCAACGGTAACTGAAATGATTCTATCCATCATAGAATTGACTTCTTTTTTTTTTTCAAGGTCTCCCCGGAACGAAAGGTGAACCAGGTTTACCAGGTCGTGATGGTGGTGCTGGTATGCCAGGTCTCAAAGGTGAACGTGGTCTCAATGGAATGCCAGGTAAATTCATTCTCGTACTTATTTCAAATTATACTTGAAATTTTCATTATACTAGGTATTCCCGGAGCTAAAGGTACAGCTGGTCTTCCAGGCTTACCAGGTACTCCAGGTCTTCAAGGTGCAGCCGGTCTCCCAGGTCCATCCGGATTTCCAGGAGCTAAAGGTTTGCGAAATCGAAAAAATGCACAACTTCAAAATTCATGTCGTTTTTTTTTCATTTTCTAGGTGATGCTGGTCTTCCAGGTTTACCAGGTCCAAATGGTAAAATATTACTTGTTTTTTTTTCAATCAATTCATATTTCACAAAAAATATTTTTCTTTCAAGGCCAACCAGGCTTAAACGGACCACCAGGTTTACCAGGAGAGCCAGGTCAATATGGTCTCCCCGGTCAAAAAGGTGAACCAGGTTATGCCTCAGCTGGTCAAAAAGGCGAAGCAGGCTTCTCAGGTCGTGATGGTAAGATAATCAAACAAAAACATTTCACAATCGATCACATATCAATTTTCATTTGTCTTTTATAGGTGCTCCAGGCAATCCAGGTGAAAAGGGGTAAGATATCAAATAAAAAATGAAATTCGAATATATCATTCGTTTTTGTTCCTTGTTAATTTAGTAACGCAGGTTTCCCTGGTCCAGCTGGTTTACCAGGTCGAGATTGCAATGTTCCTGTTGCTGGTACAAAAGGTGAACCTGGTCTCCCAGGTCTCCCTGGTGGTCAAGGTTTGCCAGGTCCAGCTGGTTTTCCAGGCAAAGATGGTTTGTATTCTATCAAAATACCTTTTCGAACAAAAAAATCCAACATATATCTTATTTGAATGTTTTAGGATTACCGGGTGCTCCAGGTTTACCAGGTCTTGCTGGTCCAAAAGGCCGAGATGGCTTCCCAGGTGGTCCAGGTGCCCCAGGTCTTCAAGGTGAACGTGGTTTCGCTGGCATGCCAGGCCAACCAGGCTTTGCAGGTGAAAAAGGTAAGAGATTCATATTGATGATGAAAGATTCTCATTGATTTCGTTGATCATTTTTAGGAAATAGCGGATTCCCAGGTACACCAGGTAAATATTTACATAATTGTGTAATTGAAATTTGTTCTATGAAATTCGTTGTTTTCTAGGTCTTGCAGGACCTAAAGGTGAACGTGGTTTCGATGGTCGACCAGGTCTTCCAGGCCCAGCAGGTGAAATAATTTGTTATTTCTAGAAAAGAAAATAGTTCTATTCGTTTGTCTGCATGAAATAGGTCTCCAAGGTCCAAAAGGTGATTGTATCCAAGGACCACCATCGTTCACTCAACCAGGTTCTAAAGGAGAACCAGGTCTTCCAGGTGTCCCAGGTAACAACGCTTGATTTTTGTATTTTGTTCCGATCTGCATTGTTTTGTTTGGTAATATCTAGGCTTACCAGGTCCAGCAGGTTTACCAGGTAATAGATGAAATTTCTTCTGTTAATGAAATGAAATTGATTTGAATAGGCTCTATTGGTCAACGAGGAGAAAACGGTCCACCAGGCCAACCAGGTCAACCAGGCTTACCAGGCTATGTCGGTCCCAAAGGTGAACGTGTAAGTAGATCGATTTCACTACACCGCAAAGATAGTAAAAATCTTTCTTTTTGCTCGTTAGGGTACACCAGGTCTACCAGGTGTTTCAGGTATTGCTGGTCCTCCAGGTGCTAGCGGTCCACCAGGCCCTGCTGGTCCAGGTCTTCAACGAACTGGCTTCATGGTCGTTCGTCACTCACAATCATCTCAAGTACCCGACTGTCCATCAGGCATGGTTAAACTCTGGGATGGTTACAGTTTATTGATGATGCAAGGTAATGATCACGGTTATCACCAAGATCTTGGCTCAGCTGGTTCATGTCTCCAAAAATTCTCGGCTTTACCATACTTACGTTGTGATCACACCAATGTTTGCTACTATGGTCAAACCAACGATTTGACATACTATCTCTCAACAACCGAACACATGCCCATGATGCCTGTCCAACGTGATCAAATTCGACCATATATTTCACGTTGTGCTGTTTGCGAAGCACCTGCTAATGTTATGTCATTCCATAGTTTATCAATGACACCACCACCATGTCCAAATGGATGGAATATCTTATGGCAAGGTTACAGTTTTGTCATGGTAAAAAAAAACATCACCCTTAACTTGATTTTCTTATGACATTATTCGTTTTAGCATCTTGGCCGAGGTGCACAAGGTGGAGGTCAATCATTAGCAAGTCCTGGTTCATGTCTCGAAGATTTCCGTGCGACACCATTCATTGAATGTTCAGGAACCGATGGTAACTGCATGTACTATGCAAACAAATTCAGTTATTGGATGACAGTCATCGATCAAAACAATCAATTCGAAGTACCACGTCAAGAAACATTGAAATCGGGCAATCACCGTAATAGAATTAGTCGTTGTACGGTTTGTTTGAAAACTCAGCACGGCGCTGGTCAAGGTGCTCAGCAAAACGGCAATTATTATGTTGGAGCAGCAATTAAAAAACATTAGACATTCTTAATTATACAATCTAATTAATCTTTTCTTTTTTTTTCTTCTTCATTAATCTCTCTTCTTTTTTTTTATTATCTTCTCATTTGTAGTGGATGACAACGGAACTCATCTGAATAATTTTCGTCTTATATCCCTCGGTGTCATTTTGTTAAACTCATAATCATATTGCAAGAAAAAAATCTTTTATTTGTTTGTATTTCTCATTCTTACATAATCATCAATAAAGAATATAATCTTTTTCTTTGTCTTTGTGCTCTATCTATACAATATTCATTCTTATGCTAGCTAATAGATTTGCTTTTCGTTTTTGTTTGTAAAGATTTGTTATGATATATAGGATTCATATTATTTTCACTCTCTCTCTCTCTCTATTTTCTTTTTCTTTGTTTGTCATTCATTTGAGATATATTTAGTGTTTTAGAATGAGCATATGACTTGTGTTGGTTTGAAACTCTCTAATAAATATTAATAATTTTTCTTTAAGTATTCGAAAATACAATTGAGATATTTGCTTTTTTTTTATTGAATCATTCCTAGAGAATTTCTTCATCGGACATCGAACTTAATGTTCTTGCATCGACATCAATCGTTGTCGATGATTGTGAGAAACATAACATGAAACTTAAACATAACAACGCAAGAAGAAGAAATATTGCACAAAGAAAAAAGATTGTCGAAAATTGTAAAGGCTAAAACATAAAATAAATGAGAAAAAAGTATTCTTTTCTTTTCTTTGGTTCTCTTACGGATAGAAGAACGACGAGAGTGATTAGATTTTGTGGAACACGAAAGTAACTCATTAATGTCGATCGAACTATATTAATTTGATATTATACTTTGTTTGTCATGTAAATAATAGAAAATGAAGTTCAGTTTTTACTTTCGTTTGGAATATATCTACTCCGTAGAACGCCAATAACCGGATGATAGAATCCAATACAAAATTCAAACGCAAGAAAACTTAGAAATACAATCAATTGTGACTAAAATTGAATTCAATACGAATTTGTTTCGAAAAGACAAAAGTCTTTTGTATTACATACAGATGAGAATATGATTGGAATAACTAGCGAGACAGCTGCGAGATTAAATATTATTCTACGAAAGAAATAATTCTTATTGAACAAAAAACAACAACAATTTTATTCGTATTACATTAAAAGATATTCATGAGAAGATTTTAATCGTTGAACAAGCAAACCCGATAGAAATGCACCAATCATCATTAAAAACTGAATTTAAAATAGATTATTTTTTTGTTCGAATAAAAATAACAAATTTTACCATAAAACATGCGAAAATAATTCCTAATGGAAGCGTTGCCGAGTCTGTAATCAAATGATTACGAGCTGATTGAAGTGCTGGTGTCCATTGAATAGTAAACAAGACGACAGCTGCTTCGAATAATGCCGAACAAAAACCTAAGAGTGTTATCCGAGAATCTAAATCGATCATTCTATATGTATTGAATTTATATAGTTTGCAATTGATTAACTATCACGAATTGATTGAAGAGCAACGAGAAAGACTTTCGATGATGTTTCATGTTGATTTTTATTTCCATAGTTTTCTGACCAAGTCGTATAAATCAAAATCATCATTAAAATATAAATAATAATTCCGGTATTAAACGAGCCTCTAGATAAATGATAAATTCTGTTCAATTATCTTATTCATACAGCGTAGAATTACATATAACCAAATTTTTCTACAATGAATTCCGATTGTATTCCAGCATAAATCGCCAATATGGGATTTCCAACGTCTAATTCAAAAGTGAAATTGATCATTTTAAGTTAATCATTTGTGAAATAACAAACGAGCATTTCGAAGAATATAGGCAAGTGATGGAGGATCTAATTCTTTCTAAGAGAAAAATTTTGAATGTGAAAAAGGAAGAGAAAACATATCGAATTTTCTACGATACGGATTGATGTTCTTGAATTAGCCAAGATTCAAACGATGTATGATACAATGAGACAGCAATACCGGAACAAATACGGCCGAGAAATAGAATTGGAAGTGAACGAAAATTCTTTTCAAAACAAAGAAAAAGTTCGATTTTCTTCAATCAAATGAAATTTTACCTGAGCACCATAAGCTAAACTAAATAAAAATACACATAAAAGAGACGCACGTCGTCGACCACTAAATACAATCAAATTTTCACAGATATTTTCAGTCGAAATAGTTGTTCATACAATTTATCAGCAAGAGAAGCAACAAACGTTCCAATACATAACGATGAAATATTTGCAGTAACAAATAGAAATTCAATTGTTTTATGAGAAATATGATAACTATTGTATAGTGCATACAGATACGGGCCTTTGAGACCATCACTAACTGTTAACAAATGAAAAAAAAAACAAAAGATAGATTTCGACGGTTTATTTACCACAACCAAGATAAAATACACTGAGAAAAATGGCTTGTAAATGATTGACTTCGGATGATATCTCCATACTATTTGATATATACGAAACAAATGAACGAACAAACAAACGATTAATGACTGGTCTTCTTCTTTTTCTGTTCTCTCGAGTAGTAAATATCTTATTCGATATTCGTTTATGATTACTGATTTCTATTTTTATTTCAACAACAATTATCTTTTGATTTCATATTTTCTCTATAAACAGTATTTAAATTAACAGCGAGCTGAGTTTTAGTTGATTTCTTTTCCGATGAATGTTCTTGAGGATCTAATTGTTGTTTAATTAATAATTGATATGAAATGCACGCAATACGTTTGAAAAGTTCTTGCACTTGATAGCCTGTTAGAGACGAAACCGGCCAATATTCTGCATTGAGACGTTTGGCCGTTAATCGAACAGTTTGTTCGATTTTTCTGAATTGTTGATCGTTTGTCTGAAAATGAAAACAAAAAAAAGACAATGAATATATCGATCAAAGTTCTCCTACGATTAGATCACGTTTTGATCCGACTAAAAATACGATTGGATCATCTGACGAAGTCACATTCAATGCTTCACTTATCCAATTCTCCGCACTTTTTAATGTTTCAAGATTATTCAAATCAAAAACACCAACAATCACATGAGCACCACGATAATAAGCAGCTAAATATCAATTTTCATATTCGTTCTTCGAACTGCTCAAAGCGAAAGCATTTTACCGGCGATACATTTAAAGCGTTCTTGTCCAGCTGTGTCCCAAATTTGTAAGGAGAAAGGAACGCCGAGGATCAAGAATTTCTCGACTTCGAAATCAACGCCGATCGTCGTTTTATAATTTCGATCGAATGAATTATAGCACAATCTAAACAAATCAAGTTTCTCAATTTCTATCTCTCGTCAGAATTTACCTTTGAGCTAAACTCGATTTTCCTACGGCTACATCGCCGATTAAAACTAATTTACAGATCAAATTTCTAAAGCAAACGAAAAAAACAATCGATTATCAAAGAGTAAATCCAAAATGAATTGAATTCGTACGATGGTTTTTGACTACGTTGATTTGTCGTATAGTTAATCACACATTCATCGAAATTCGCCGATGATGATTCGTCACCATACGCCTATTTTTCATAGAGTTCAAAACGGAAATGTTTTTTTTTCTTTTTAATAAATCAAATTACTGATATAAACTGATCAATTTTCCGATCATTTGATATTGCATTTGTTAGATTAGCAATCGGCATCTTATCTTCTCGGTCAGTCAAATGATTCTCTTCATTCTTTGCTAACGTTCATTGTCACTAAGCAATACTCTCCCTCAAATTCCCTTTGAACAAATCGTCAACGAGTGCCATCTGATGGATGTACTTTTCCTCGTTAGACATGTCGTAAATCTATAAATATCTTTAAAATAATCATTTACAATTTTCATCTCTTATCATAAAAGTCAATTAAATTATTGAACTTGTCCTAATAAATAAATAAGAGAGAGAGAGAATTTTCCATTTCGATTAGAAACTGTCATGAGACATTTAATAATCGATTGCCTAACGATTCTCCATCGGGTCTATTCAATTAGTTAATGAAAATGTGACACGTACAAATTGCAAGTCAATGAGAAAAACTAGGTCAAAAATAAAATCTAATCTCTGTTTGTGGATGTTTCTTTGTTACTTGGATAAAATAAAATACAAACTATACTGATATAATAAATATTCAGCACAAGAAAAAAAAAGACACGAAAAACAAGCAAATTGGTGTACATGTCACATGATTGTAGATTTAAACAATGTTAGTTCATGAATAAGCCGTATATGTGAACATTATCACAGTATTCAACGATAATCGAATCGATTCGTTGAGGATCAAATCCTTCGATTAGAGTAGTTGGTTGGTCGGTTTAATTGTAAACTATCATACGCCCTCGAATTCGTTGGCATCTTCTAATAAAGGCGGCACGCGTGGTGTTACCATTTGAGTAAGAAATGGTTGCGTATGCGTATCGACACTTGACTGACGACGTACGTAGAACGGTGTCGGCTGTGTGGTGACATGTTTGTTACCTAAAAATTAATATTCATAGAGTTTAAGGTCAAAAATTCTAAGAAGCTTTGTTCATTCGTGTCAATTAGTTCAAATAATAATCGTGTTCGAAAGATGATTAGAGAATAGAAGTTCAACGGAAGCTATTATTATTTTTTTCTCTAATTAGAAAACAGACATTCTGATATTTCATTTGATGTATGTGTGTGTGTGTGTGTGTGTAATGAAAAAACTAATAAGTAAGAGAACTACCAATCAAGTCAGCAAAAAGAAAGAAATTCAATAATCTATTTTTTTCTTTTTCACTAAATGCATTCGAAGAGCTTTATACAGAAATTTGTTTTCGCTAATTGAATAGCACTCATCACGAGTTTCTTTTTGCTTCATATGAGAATTGATTGAAACATTGGATTTGTTTCTATTCGATTTCAGTGGTAAAATCAATAAAGATCGTCTCCTCCTCTCATATACATCTGTCACTATTTTCTGTATGGCGGTTTTTCTCTTCTCCTGTTGTCATAAATCTAATCTTCTTTAACCTAACATATTCGAGAAAAAAAGAAAATTGCCGTGCTACCTGATAGTTGAATAAACAATATGCCCCATCGTACGGACCAAATCCAACCGACAAGTAAAAATATAGTTGCACTCTGTAGAATAGCAGCCAAAAGATTATATAAACATGCAACAATGTTCTTCTCATAATCATGTTTACCACAACAGAATACAGCGAATGCACTAATTAACGTACCTGTAAAAATAGAAATAGAAATAAGAATATTTATTTATTTATCTTTTTCGTTTTCTGTCAGAAATGATTCTCCTATTGGTAATCAATCTGTTGGCATGTTAGTTATTTGTATTCCGGTTCGAACCGAACTTGTTCATTGAAAATTCACTTGTCATCTTTCTTTTCCTGTACGTGTGTGTCAACTGATGCTTGGTTCTAATCCGTGACATATGATCATTGAATTAGAACACGACATTGTCGAAAGAAATGAATTCAACGACACAAGGCTCTGGCTATTTCAAGAATGGACTCATTTGTCATCACAAGAAATCGACATTGCCATTCGCGAGTAGTTGACATATACCATTCATATCTACATGTGTCACAGCACGATTACCTTGTGTCTCATTGTCTCTCCTATCTATTATTCAATCGATTCTTGTGATTAAGAAAATAATCAATATACGCTTTTGTTGTTCTTATGGAGAGAGAGAGAGAAAAACTAACGGATTAAGTATAGTGCGTGTGAAGAAAAGAATATTCAATCAAATTCAAGGAAAATTCATCGTCTGCTAAACATGCATATTTGCTGATAAAACAAAGACAAACGACATATGATAAATAAAAGAAGAAGATGATCAAATGAATATGAAGAATCTGTTGAATTACCCGTTCCTGGTAGAATTAAATTGAGAATAAAACAAAGAATAGCAAGAGCACGTGGCATGATGGGTACGGCTCGTTGAAACATTCCTTGTCGAGTTTTAGTTGAATGTCCACCGGACGTGTTTACAGACGGACGTTTATTCGATGATATTGAAACGTGACTTCGACGAGATGATTGTCGATGATGCGCTTGAATTATTTCGCTTGCACGTGAGCGTATTTCATCTTTTTTTGTTGAAGATGGAGGCGGAGGAGATGACGATGTTGTTTTCATCTGTGATAGCAATGTTATGCTGTTATCTGAAAGAAAAAGAAAAAAAAACCAGTCTTCAAAAGAACTGATAATTCCGTTTTTTCTTCTCTTTCTCTTTTCCCTCGTTCTCGTTTTTTTTCTTCTTGAGCTATAATCTACATCATAAATGATTCGAGCAAATCACACACGTAGTACATATCAGTAGGTTTTCCTTCTTGTCGACGTTCTTCGTTTTTTTTTCCTACTGCTTTTAGTTTGATGTGGTATTGAAAGAAATAAAGCCGAAGAGGAAGGAAAGAAGAGAGGCGCGAGACAACGCTACTAAGCTACAACATTGTACGAGCTACCGTCTTCACCGTTTCTTGTCATTTTTTTTTCTCTTAATCGAACATCTTCTTTTTTCTCGATCTCTCTTTCTCTCTTTTCCCGTTTTTTTCTCTCTCTCTCCATCTTCTTAAAAAAGAAAACAGTTTTCTTCGTCTTCCGTTGCTTTTTCTCTCTATTAATGATTTTCATGGCAATATATTTCTATCATTTATATTCTGTACAACACGATTGAGACCGGATTTTCTCTTCTCCAATATCAACTAGAAAAAACATATTCTCTAATGAGATCGTTTATTTACAATATGCACATATACAAATGAGAATCCATTTATGTCTCGTTTTCTTTCTGCACACGTCGACAAACTTGTGCGAATTTCAATTGATCGATATACTTCGCCGAAATGATAACACGATTGCTCTCTAAAGAGTACTTCAGAAAACAAAAGACAGGGAAAAACTCGACAAATGTTTTTTTGACTTTTTCAATGGGACTTCTCGAGTATCAAGTCGGAAATGAATATTTAAAGTCAAAAAGAAAGCCAATAAAAACAGAATCTATGATTCTACTTGTTTGACACGATAGTTTCACAGTTCGAGAAAAAAAGGAAGAAACAAAGTCAATGATTTTAGTTCCATTACGGAAGTTCGCTATTTACTTTTTCATATTGATTCTAATCTAGCATCAAACGAGAGAAGAGAAGACGAAGAAAAAAAAAAGTTAATTTGTGAATGTAGTCAAGGTAATACAATTCAATGAGAATAATGGCATACAAGATTGTTGAGTGAAATAATTAATAATTTATAAAATTCTGTCATTGATATATATGATCGTTAGAGAGCAAATAATACGACGGTTCGATTCGAATGAATACAAGACTTAATTATGTGACGTGCAAGACGAGAACAAACAGAAGATTGCTGCTGAATAGAATTGAAAAACTTTCTGACGACGTCATAAATTATTTATCATTTTGAACAATTATATAGATATCAAAATGACTTTTATTAAGAGAAAACCTACTGTAAAATCTGAAAATAATCAAGTGTCCAACATGTTTGCCCTTTGCAAATAACGAGCAAACGTGCAGATTGTCACTTGTTAAGAGAGAAAACAGGTCCCGTCATGTGTAGAAAGATTAGGATATATTTTTTTTCTCTGTGAAAATATTAGTTTAATTAACTTAATTAGAACGCATATCGAGAAATAGAAAGGAAAAAAAAGCGAAGGATTTTATTTTTATTTTTCTAGATTAATCAAATCAACGACATTTAATAAATGTGAACGCTATTTCCTCTTCATATTTAATATTTCTTTTTTTTGACATGAGTAATAAAGCAAAAAATCTGTCGAATGAATGTTGAAATTTAGTCATGAATATCGAGTGAACGCTCGGTCGTTTTTTTTTCTCTTCTCCTCCGCCGCCACCACCACCATTACTGATAAAATCAATTTATTTCCCTTGTGCCTTTTTTTCTAAATAAAGACTTTCTCTTCTGGAATGCGAATCTTGATGTATATATCCATATATCCTTAGAGAAGATAAATAATATTCTTATTCAATTTTCATAACAAACGGAAAATATATAAAAGTCAACGAGAAGAAAATAAATATCCCATGAAAATGACATATTTTGTTATTCTTCTTTTTCTCCTTTCCGTAGCCGTCGTCTTCTCCCCTCATTTACTAAATAGATTCTACATTCAAACAAACAAACAACTCTATATATTTATACGTACACACATATATATATATATATATCTGCATATTAAATCATTGATTTAAATTAAACTAAATGTATACAATCGAGAGCAAAAAGAAAAAAAAAAGAAATGATTTTTATTAAACAAGACAAAATCTTTGATTTTCATTATTCATTTCCGTATCTGATGCTAAAAATAAGTCTGCATATGTTGATCTTATCACAGTCGAAAAAACTGCGCTATTGATAACAAGAAATGAATTTATATATGTATATAAATATATCTTTTTCTTTCTCTCAAAACAATATCCTTTCTAAATGTGTTACGATCATCGAAACGAATAGAAATATCCATGTTGAATGATTTTTTCTTGTTTGATTACACATTTCTTTTGCACACATGCAAAATCTTCCACTACTAAAATTTGTTCCCGTTGCGTGACGATAACAAACATCGATCTTCGATAACCGATAGAGAAAATAATCGTTTAAACAACCACGTCGAATAAATGTTTCATTAGTTGATGTACCGTCGAAATGAAAGAATTTAACACAATAATCTGAACATTCGATTGTACGATTTGCTTGATGCATTTTAAATGGATCACCACAATAATCATCAACGCGCGAATCACATTGATAGCAAAGAAATTTCGCCATACTACATGTTTCCTTGGCTACGACGACAAGAATTGTACGTAGTTGATGAATTAATAAAGATAAATAGACACTAGACAACTGATTTTTTGTTTTGTAAATAATAAAAAAGAAAGTAGAAAATATTCATGATCAAAATCAAATCGTTTACAACTTACAAAATTCATTTTCGATCATTCGAATCAATCGATTGGATGAACATGATAGAAAATCAATGAATATCTTGAAAAAAAAAAGAAGAAAGAGAACAAACAGTGAAATATCATCGAGGTCTTGCAAAGTATCGTATCTAGCGTTTCCCAAGCAAAAATTGATGAGACCATCGGCAATATTATCCTTGCTATTATGAATTTGGTTAATCCAGTATTTCTGTTTGCCATTCCCTCTTGTTCTTTTCTTTTCTTTTATATTCGCTTCGTCGTCGTCATCATCATCATCATCAACACGACAACAAATTGGGTCTAATGGGTTGCGCGTTCCGCTCTTTTATTCTTCGTTCTATGTATCTATCTATCCATCCATTTAGAGATAATCTCTATACGAGTATGAAAGCAGAAAAAAAACGAAGAAGAAAAAGAAAGTCGCTTAGCTAAAATAGCAAGATAGGATAAGATAATTGAATAAAATCGACTAGGAGAAAAAGTCTTCTGTAACTTTAGATTCAGATGTCAATTTGACTGTTCACTCAATAAAAAAAAAACGTTTCATGAACATACAAAATCGAGAGAAAGAGAAAACGACTGACCTTTTTATTTAAAGAGCTACATAAATAAACAGAACTGATGCAAATACTCCCAAGAGAAAGTTTCTATTTTTTTTTCTGTAGTTTTTGCTCTGTCAGTTTTTAATCATTGCTCATAATCAAAAATTCTGTTAGCTTACCGTTGGTTTTCTTACAACAGTTGCATTCTCGCGCAATCCCACTGTCGATATTTGACTGGTAGAAGTAATCAAAATGATTTTTTGTTTCTTATAACAAAACCCAAAAGAATAGAAAAAAAAAACGAAGAGGGAGAAGGAGAGAGAGGGAGGGAGAGAGAAAAAAACACACACACACACCAAGACAAAGAATGGAATGCGCTAAACAGACTGTTGACACAAACTTGTCGATACTACCATTACCGTCTATTTCTCATAGAGAGAGAGCTCGTTAATTTTTTTTGTTCTTTATTCAGATGAAAAATGATGTAACGAGAGAACGAGAGTATATTGGTTGAAAGTAGTTTTATTCGGTTTTTTGGATACGTTTTGTTTTGTTTCGTTGGTTGACAAATGCTAGTCAAGATGTCTGATGACATATAACAAAAAGATTAATGACCTCGATATTATCTTTAGTTAATCATGATGAGATCTTGTCTTGTTCGTTGAGGGTCGAAATAGTTTTCTTTTTATTATTATTATTTGCCAACAGAAACGGATATGAATTGATCTCGAGTGCGCTACTTAACAAACAATTGAAATGATACTTGGAAAAGAAAAAAAGATCATTGTGTCTGATTTAATCAATAAGAATTTATTATCACAACAAAAGTATTGTTCGTTGAGGTTTGTCCTCGTTTATTAATGAAAACGTATTCTATATGTTCGAATTTCTCCGATAGGAATATCGAGTTTCGATGTTTGATTAAGTGTTTGTTTGACAGATCTCAGTGAGAGAGTTGTTTGTTCAATTGATTGAATCTGTTTTTGTGAGAAGAAATCATCGAATTTCGGCTAGAAAAAACATAACCAGATCAAGAATGTCAATGAAAGAGAGTTTTGTTTACTTGTTGAGAATGATAAGCATCTTCTTCTTGGCAATCGAATGCTAATCGTCGCACGATGAATGCCACGTTTTTCGATGGTTTATATCTCGTTGTATCACTGTGATCGATCAATGTACGAAAATTAATCAAATGATAATCATTTGGAAAGACTGAAGTTTTTGAAAACAATGAATATTCGGATGCAATTGAATTCGAATTAAAAAACGAGTGAAAAATATGCAATGGATAGATGAATTGAAGAGAAAGATGATGAGCTAAAAGTGTTGGATAACCAGTAAGTGATGTTCGATCAACAGGCTAAATAAAAGAGAAGATTTCGACAACAATGAATAGTTCGTGTTCGTTGGTTTTTAATATACAGTATGTCGTTGTTCGAAGAGAAGCTGAAATGTTCGGATAATTTTCCGATTATCGAGAACGCCTTGACCTAATCCGCGGCCATCATCCTGTCGAAGTCGTCGATCAAGAAAAACATCGATTAAACCTGAAAACAAAATCAAGTATTATTGCCTGACACATAATCATCGACAATGTTTATTCAATTAGCCAATTTCTTTTTCTTTTCTCATCGTTACGAAAAACCCAAAGGACATGCTTTTTTATTTTTCTCTTCTTCTCGTTTTATACCTGATTTCAAACATGTTATCCCCGATGATTGACTTGCAAGAACTGTAAATCGAAGATAATCATCTTCAATGTAGGACATTGTCGGCATGGGATAGACATTTCCTTGAAGAGGCATTTTTTCATAGGCTTTTCGTCGAATCATCTGAATTCTATCGAAATGAAACAAGGAATTTCAATGGAATTTTATTCTACCTGAAAACCATTGAGATCAGTGAAAAATTCTTGATTATTTTTAATTCCCGTCGAAAATCGAACGGCTAACTCCGTATCTTGTCTCATTTGTAAATGAGTTGTTACACTAAACTGAACTGTTCGGTCACTATCACCTAATTCGAATTCAGAAGAAAATATCAATCAAAAAATTCAACTAAACAAACTGTTTATATTCGTTAATTGATATGTCAAAATGAACATATCATAAATGAGATCGACTCGATCGATTAATTTGCCTCGTTGAATACGAAAGAATTGATAGTTATCCATTGGAATGTCTTGTGCATGTCCATTTGGAATGAATAAATATGCTCCACTATGATGATCGGATTGTTTCGATGAACCATACGAAATCATATTCGTATGAAAACGAAGATTTTCATCGAAGATTTTATGATAGAGATTAAGTATGGCACCAGTTTTCGAAAATAGGATTGAATAAATACGATTACTGATTATCAGATCGTTCGTTGATATTAATGAGATGTTAAATAGCGATGGAGCTTTTAGTAGATAGTCTCGATCGATATACTCGATGGCTGTCATTGGACAGGACTGTTCGCCGATTGTTTCTGCGAAATGAATAGTATATTCTTTGATTGAATATGATTGAATATCAATTCGAATGAGTAGCTAAAATACGTAAAACTTTGCTGAATCGAATGAAAAACGAACGACTAACTTCGAATAGATTTTCATCGATAGTATTCGATTTATCATCGGTCCATTTCGGATCAATTTGGCATTCGGCTATTGGCTGTTGGTGACTTGTAACATGAACGTAAACTTTATCGATCAAAACTCGAATAATTTCAATTCTTCGTTGATCAGTTGGATTGTAGATAAAAATAGTTCGAGATGTAGTAGTTGGATTTTCAAATGATAGTAATTTGCTATGTGGCAATGATTCATATGAAGGAAATTCTTCGTTTAAAATTAACATTTGTTTATCGGCAGAATAGTTTTGTTGAAAAAGAAGGTAAGCAATAGACTGTTGCATGACTATTTGACAGATTTTGATAACATCGAAAAGTCTGAAAAGAAAAGAAATTGAGTTCTATTTAGAGAAAAATCGATGATACGACTTATGTCCGTAATCATTGACAACATAATCTCTCGATGTGCCAGTAATCCCGTCATGATGTTGAAACACACCGAGATGTCGACGTGCTGTTGTTAACATAGCAAAAAAGTCATTTCTTGGAATGAAATTCGAGAGATCAGTTCGAATATGAGCTAAGGAAAATGCAATTTCTGTCGAACTGAATGAACAAATAAAACATTCAGTTGAAATTGGTCGAAGATCTGATGTTCATCTACCGCAAATAGGATTCAGCTATTCGATTCATTCGTTTGAAAAACGCTCTCGAGGTGTAATATCCACTCCAATAGTCTTGATGTCGATCGGCATAAGTAAAAAAATCGCCGGTATAACTCGGAAATGTTTCACGAGATTTTCTACGAAGAAGTTCTTCGAAATAATCACTCAGTGTTCCATATCGAATCTAAAATCACGTTGGCTTTTTTTTTGCCTCATCAAATCAAATCGCTCTCTCTTACATCGACATTCCAATCTTGGTTTTTATTCATATAATTAATTAATTTATCATAATTATCAAATTGAAGTTTAGCTTCACGAATCGTTCGAAAACGAAAATCATCGCCTAATTGAATAAATAAAATATTCGTGCGATACAATTGAGATTTCTGTCGATATTGATCAAGCAATAATTGAGCTCTAGACAGAAAAAAAACGATTCTCGATGAATTTTGTTTGTGTGTGTTTTTTTTCTACGAACTTTTCATGAACATTATCTTCGTTTATAGGCGTTGGATCGATTCCCCATGAACATGATGGATAAGAATCCATTCCACGGCGGAAATCAAATTGACAACAAACTTTCGGATTCGGACCACATGTGTGAGGAATATCATAGCCAGAAAACGGAAGAACATGAGTAAATATTCGAGTTGATTGATCACGATCTAAGAAAACATCCTGTAGAAATTTGTTAATCAATCAATCAATTCTCTAACCCCATGGCTGTTGCCAAAGAAATTCAAATTGTTTTTCTTTTGCTAGAGCATTTTTGACGTGATAATGAACTCTACAGAGATTTTCAAATGATTATTTAATAAATAAATAAATAAATAAATCTACCGTTGAATGGCTAGATGTTCGATTCCAGAGATTTGCAGAAGATATGCCATGGTTGGCGAATAACCAAATGGATCATTTGCCCAACTACTTTTGATGGTGATATCTCCTGAAATTTGACAACAAAAATTTGTTTAATTCCTTTGTTCATCGATTTGTCAAACCAAGTTTATTTTCAATAAATTGATGTCCTTCAATCAATTGATCAATCATGGAGAAGTAATGTGTATTCGCTTCGTCATTCATTACCTATTCAATCGATAAATCTAGATTCGAAATTTCAACAGATTTATTTACCCAACCGCCAGTAACAATTTCGAGTTGTTGATTTGCAATTAATTTCTTCAATGAACTCTGTTGTTCGGGAGTGGCTTGATCCCACCAAAGACTCAAAAACGACATTTCAGCCCAAATGAAACGATAGTTGCGATTTTGTTCAAGCATATGTATCATTGTATTCAGAATAAATTTAGTTGAAAAACGAAAATAACTTTCGAATGTGTTTAACCAACCTATGAACAAATTGAAAATAGACTCAAACAAAACAAATTTTCTATTCACCAGGATCGCAATGTGAATGCGGCATGAGAATGATTTTGAGTTTGTTCGTTACTGTCCATTGAGATGTATTATAAGGAATTTCGTTATCCTGTGGCCAAAGACCTTCTTCTGGCTGATCAAAACGAATAGTTTCGTATAACTGTCGAATCTGATGAGATTTTTGAAAAAATTTACCATTGAAATTTAATTGAACAATGAGATTTTACTTCGAATGTTGTTTTCACCGGCGTCGATTTTTGCCAAGTACATTGCACTTGTGAAATATTTCGAACTGAGCTTGTTCTTCGTTTTAAACGTATTGCTTGATTTAAATCTTCAATTGAATCTTGAAGATTATCCAAATATTCATTGATTCGTTCGTCATTGCTTTTCTATGTTAAATCAATCGAATGAAAATTTTCGAATCATACTTTTTTCTTGATTTACTTGTCGTTCATCTCGATCGATATTTATCGAATCGAGCATTGAATACAACATAATAGTCATAAGAGAAAATAAAACTAGAAAACCTAATCGAGTAAACCATCGACGACTCATCTACGCTGAGAAAAACGAATGCAGATAACAGCTAATTAGATCAACTATTTCAAGTGCTTGGTTAGTAGCTAAGAATTTCTATGTTACGTCATGTGAGAGATTTATTTGAATGCCAGAATTTTACGACGAATTAGTAAACACACATCAATATATATCTTAAAGGTTAGTATATAGCACAAATTAGTATTTGATTAATGAGAATTTTGAAGAGAAAGAAAAACAAACGAAAAATGAGAGTTTTCTATTGTTGTTGTTGTTGTCGTCACAGTCATTGCACGAAATTGGAAAAGAAAAAAATATATATAATGAGATCACTGTTAAAGATACAGTCCATTGATGAGATAATCAGCGTCGACTTCGTAGTTTTTGGTTTTTCGACCACGTCGTAGTGAATCTCGACAATAACGAAAGAGAAAAACGAGTAAACATATTGTCGAAACCAAACCAAAGATTAGAAAAATAACCACACTCGTATCAAGAAAAAATGAACTTTGTTTTGGTATTTTCACAGATCCTAAACACAAACATAATCAATCGAAATTGTATTCAAATCAACAATTCTACCTTTCGTTGTTGTGGCTATTTCATTGTTTTTTGATTCAGTTGAATGTGAATATAATGTTGAGTCAATTTTTGGGATCATAACTGTATAATCTTCATGTGTTGCAAATGTACAACTACCATTACAAGCGAATAGATAACATTTATATCCCTCCTAAACCAGCAATTAATCATTTGTATTTCAACGAAAGTATTCTCTTACATGGCCTGGTTTATCGCTTAGCATCGCCAGATCACAGGCTTTCTGTGCGCAGCAATTCATCATACAATATTGTTTGATGCTGTATCTCGATGGTAATGATCGTTTGTCTAAGACAACAAATCGAATCATACGTGCGCCGTTTTTTAATTCTTTGACTTTGACTAATTGTTCACTTCGAAGTTCGTATTTTTCGACGCATGTTTCATCGGATTCTTTCGATGAACTGTATGTTTTCGGTTCGTCAAATTCAATTTCATCTTCGGTATTTTGAATTTTTTTTCGCGAAGGATAACTTTGTCCATGTTGAGATCGAGTTGGAATGTATTCGCCATCATCATCATCATCGTCGTCGTCATTATTTCCCAAACGAAATTTTTTGCTTAATAAATCTTTAATTTCATCGATTTCTTCATCATAAGAACTCAAGTCAATTGAATGAATAAAAACACAAAATAAAATAATGGAAAAAATGACCTTCATCTAGAATGAAATCAAATTTGTAAGCGTTTTTTCTTTTTCAAATCTTGCTGAATAACAAGCGAGATTAAATTCGATTTTTGTACAAGATTTCGCATTTTCGAACGAATTTCATTCGTTGTTACTACTCGGTTTTTATTATCTACAATAGTTCGTCGTTCATTGAGTTTCTCTCTTAAATCTTCGATTGTTTCACATTCAGGTGCATAGGAAATATGCAAATTTGTGCCCATGAAATTCCAATCATCAAGTTTGCCTTTGGCTCGTCGAGCTTGACTAATTTCGATGAATTTAATAACAAATGTTTGTGTAAATGGTTCGTTTTGACAATCATCAAGTTTTGTATAAGAATCAATTTTACCGTATTGACTAAAATAGGGTAATAGTTGTTCGTGAACAGCGTCGATCGATGGAATGTTTTGTACGAGAAGATATTTCGATTCTTGAGCAACTGTGTAGACTTTAATAGAGCGAAGTTTTCGACCGTTACGATACGGTGGACGAGTTAGACAGAGAGGCGATTTAACATGATGAGAAGAAGATAATGATATCATCTGAAGCAAAAAAAAAGAAGAGATTCTGTTTATATATATAGAAAACAAAAAAATAAATACAAATATTATAAAAAAAAATGATTTTTTTAAAAGCAGGAAGACAAAAGCAGAAATGATTATCGACTAGATAATTGATTTGAGCTGAGGAAAGATATTGCCACACCGGATGATCGTGATTAAATAATTATTTCTTTTCTGCAAGACGTTTTTTACGTACTAATCAAATTGAAAACATGAATTTCAATTCAATAGAAAGAAAAAAGTCGAACTCACAAGCATCGACATTCTGTTTAAGCTTTTCTGTGACACGAACACGTGGTCCGTGCGTATTAAATTGTAGATTTAAACGCAAGATTGTGCTATTCTGCACAATAGCATCAGCAACTTCCATTTCTACTCGATTACCAAGCAGTTGTGATTTCTAAATCAAAGAGAAAAAAAAGCAATCTGTTAAAACATCTGTTCACATGATAAATTCAATGTGTAGATTAATAAAACTACAATTAAAGGTTTGTGTTAAGGGTTAGAAAGAAAAAAAAAGAAACAGTGTGTTTATATTTACGCTGATTGATTCATCCAGATATTGGCTGAAAGAGAATATGAAAACGATGTAAACTTATTCTCGAATAACAGAAATTAGATCTTCTCGATAAGAAAAACAAGAAATTGATGAATCACTTTACTTGATTCGAGAGACGTAATTCGAGTAAGGTTTGGTTTTTTAATGTACTTCGAACGATTTCTGTTATCACCGGGCCCGATAAACGATTCGATTCCGCATTCACTGTTTTCAAAGTTTTATTGCTTCCGATTAATTCAGCAAGGATCTACACACAAACAGATTGTTTTTTTTCTCTGCTTCTATGCTAATTCAATTCGCTTACATGTCCAGAAACATCTGTCATTCCCACATTTGCCATTTCGAGAATTTCAACATTCGTATTTTCTTTCAATGAATTTAATAATTCAGTTAAAACATCGGGTTTGACATCTCGAATATTATTAATATTAATTCGTTTGAAATCACTTTCGTTCGCTTTCGATCGTTTTATACAATCTTCAACATCCGTTGTATTATCCGGCTCAGGTGGAATGATTTTAAATGATTCACCTTTAGCTGCAGCTAGAAAAAAACACACAAACGATCACGTTTAAAATCGAAATTTTTCTCATCAAATTTACAATTCCAACCGCCACTAGCGGCATTGTTATTCGTTGATGAAAGATCTTTGTCCATGACAGCTGCATGATATTGAACTTGATTGATTAAACCAGTAAAACCGAGTATAGCAGCTAACTCGACAATTTCCGATTCACTTGCATTCGTTAGAACATCGTCCCATTCGGTTGAACCTGTAAATTCTTGATCTTCACCATCAGCTGCCTTGGTAACTTCAGGTGCTTGCCAAACTTTGCCTTTTTTAACACCGGGTACATGCGGAACTTGTTCGTCCCAATCTTTCTCATTTTTAGCTTGATCTTCGAGGAAATTCAAGAGTTTACTTCGATCGTAGGGACCTGTCGGAGCTTTGTTTGTTTGAGGTTTACATCGGTCACTTGCTGGTAAATAAGAATGCTATAATAAAGAAAAACAAAAGGATCAATCAAGGTCATTAATCATTTTTATTGTGCAAACAGCATTTTCATCAATCATCTTACGTCAGGATCGACATAATCATTTATTTTTTCTAAATCTTCTTCGTTTAATTCCGATAGAAGTGATTCGAATTCTTCGAGATTAAAATCTTCGTTCGATTTTGTTGCTGAGGCCATTTTTGCGTAGGTCTATCAATGATTGTAACTAAAAACAATATGTACATACATACATATATGTAATAATATTTTATCTGTTTTCGTTCTATAAAAGGAAACACTCAGTGACAAGTATAGAAACCAATGAAATATCGACACATAGATGTCTATAGAAGCAAATAGAGGATTGACATTGGTTTCGTTTTGACGACTGACTCAGAGAGAATATATTCAAACAGAATTCATCATCATCATGTCGATTGTTATCGATTCGGAAGAATTAGTAACGAATTTATTTTACAGTTGATTTATTTAGTTTTTTTTTGTTAATTTATTCAGGATAATCTGTCGAAATTATTTAATCTTGAAAAAAATTGGCTCATTGGCAAAGATATTCTATTCAATCATCAGAATAATAATAATCAATTGTTTAATTTAAATGCAAATCAATCATTCAACGATGAATCTGTATGAAAAAAATTTGTTTTTATTCAATTATTTCATTTTGAAACCATAGAATGACCAAACATCTTGCAATGAAATCGAACGAATTCATAATCTAACACAACAATTAATCAGCAAACCGAATCGTACATGTCTATCTGATCTAGCTAAATCGAATGAAAATCATCGAACGAAACTTTCGTGTCGAATAATTCCCTCGCAGAATGTTCTTTTTGAATTAACATTAAATCAACCGGATAGTAGCCGATGGATACTAACATATCCTGATGAAGAGAATGACGATGGATTTCAATCGGCATCATCGACAATATCCGATGATGATTCGAAATTCTTGAATGAAAAAAATGAACCAGATGATTACTGGTCGAAAGCATTGACAAAAACAGAAAATCGATATTTTACTTGGGAACAACGTGGAAGGTAAAAGTTCGTCTGTTTGTTTTTTTCGAAAAATTGATTTTATTCTTCAGTTTTCTCTACGATCGAACACGACCTTATCTCTTCGATCTTCGTCTTAACGATCGTCCATTTCAACATTTATGTCTTCTGCTTCTTCTAAATAAATCCACGCCAATCGATTATCAACCGATTTCAATCGAAGAATTTCTTCGCGATTTATGCTACATGTTAATGTCGATTTCATCACAAACATTTCAATGGAATGAGGTTACATTGTTTTTTCGAAATAACTTTCCTAAATTTCTTCATTAGACAAATCAAACATTCGAACTTCAACCAGATATATACGTTCTCGGTTATACACGCGTTACTATCGAACAATTCTCATTGAAATATCTCCGAGCAGGCGAACGTTTCTATCGAATTAAAAAATATATTTCTCAATCAACAAATTTCTCGGAAACAGAAAGTGAATTTAGCCAAGCATTACAATACTACTTGCGTTTTATTCAACGAGCCATATCGAATCATGACATACAAAAATATTCACTCATTCAATTCGCTGCTGAACTTGATCCGATTATTTCGAGTTTAAAGTAAATTCCAATCGAATCTGTTTTTTTGTCTTTTCTTAAAACAAAATTCTTTTCATTTAGTTTTCCTCTTTCATTACTTTCAACAATCATCGAACTCGAACAGACAATTCATGATTCATCTCCAACAACATCAAAATCATTCGTTAAACTCTCAGCTATTCTTCATACACTTTTACATGAAAATTCACAAACAATTAATTCGAATTATTTTCTTCTACTTCTTCATTTCATCAGTTATTCAATTCGACCGTTATTAAAATTTCTCACTAAGTTAATTCTCGATTCGAATCATCTCGATCGAAATAACGAATATCCAATTCTATTCAATCACAATCGATTAATCGGCTTGAAAACCAAAGATTTCTGGACAAAAACATTTACAATTCGATATTTATATTCGAATACAATCGATTCAACATTCTATCAAATCATTCCAATTGAATATCTTCAACAAATCGTCAATATCACTCGTTCATTAATGTTAATTAAATTATGCGATCGAACTCATCCACTTTGTCAGTCAAATTTCGGTCATAGACCCGAATTGAAATTTCAAAATATAAATTCAATTGAAAATCTCGAACAATACGAACTTGAAATGAAAGAAAACATTGAACAATACGAACAATTACAGTAGATAAAAAACGATATCGGCAGTCTTCGGATTTTGTTTTGTTTGTTCATAGAAAACAAAAACGAGAGGATATTCAACAAGCGAAAATCCGCGAACGAATGGATATGTACGCTCGACAGGACGAACAACGAGCTCAACGAAAAAGTTTGATGATAAAAAAAAAGTAAAAATGTTTTGTTTTAATGTAAAATCAATAGAATTGGCTGACGATGAGAAACAGCGAATTTTAAATGAAAAACTCGAATTACGTGATCGTTGGCAGCAACAAATCGATCAAAAAGAAAAACAAATTCAAGAAGAAAAACTAGCCGAAAGTATTGCGAATGCCGAACTGAATAAACCGAACATGATAACGACAATTATCGGCTCGAAATTGGCCGCACCGTATGCAAATCTTGTTGAAGACGTTCGGTAATATCGAAATATTTGTTTATTTGTGCTTGAAGAATTTGAAATGTACGTTTCTAGAAAAGAAATCGTCGCGGAATACGATGCAAAAATGCGTGACGCAAGTCAAAGAGAAGAACAATTTCGAAAGAGAATTCAATCGACTGATACATCCAGTGAAAATCCGCCAAATGTCTCAGCAGAAATTCCAGAAACTTTATCAACAACGATCACCGAACAATTACCAGAAGTCATTTCGACAACAACCGATGTTCCTGTTGAGCCAATTGTAAAAATCGAAAAACCGGCACAAATAATCGATAAAGTGTCATTGATTCCAAGCGAACCAACACAAATCTTCGTTCGACACACTGCAAATGAACAAACAACTCAAGCAGAATATCGACCAGGAATCAAACTCGTATCGGGTCATAATGCTCTCAAATCGACTATTCAAAATTATCTGATCGATCATGATCCACTCGAGAACGACAATCAAGGTAAAAATTATTCATCTGATAAACAAATGAAATTCATTCGTCTACTCAGATGAAGAAGAATTACCTGAGAAAGTCTACGATTGGGATACAATTATATCGAACGGACCTCAATTTAAATATGATGATTCATTTGGTAGATCGATGTCTTGTTTTTGTCCATAACAAATTCCTCAATTTTCAGATTTTACTCTCGAAGAGAAGAAATCTGCATCATCGAATGCATCGTGGTTCGATTACGATCTCTCTCCTCTTCGTGTTTGGTTAGAACATTCGATTTCTCCTCTAATTCACATCCAGTACGTTCATTTTCTCATCAATTTTCGATCTTATTCTGTTTTTTTTATCCTCAAGATCACGTTTAGTCAATCGAGCTCTACTCAACTACTTCTTCGACGAACTCGATCTTCTCACTCATTTCAACAATCTTCGCGCTTATTATTTCCTTGCCACAGGTCGATTTGGTCTTGCGTTCTGTTCGGAATTATCTCGCATTTTATTATCCGATGATGACGCTCGAAAAATCTATCATGTCAATTCGATGCGACAGATTCTCTATTCATCACTCGATCAAACCGGAGATTTAAATCATTTAATCGATATTTTACAATTAACAGCGAAAATTAATCTACCGAACTCATTGAGTTTATTAGACGTGAATCTATTTGATTATTTCGATTTGAAATATACAATTCAATGGCCAATGAATATTGTGATTTCGGATGAAATGATTGAGAAATATAAAGTTATTTTTCGATTCCTATTGAGAATATTAATTGTCAAACAGATTCTAAATGAAATTTGGGTTATGCTAAAATCATGTAAGATGTTGTTATCGAATTCAACAACCCAAAATCTTCGAAATTTTAGGTAAAAAACAAAATTCAACTCTTGCTCAATTGCATCAATATCGGTAAAGAACGTTTTTTTTACAAACGACATTCATCAGATGTCTTTTTTTAGACATCAAATGCAACATTTCATGACAGTTTTTATTAATTACATAACGAATCAAGTCATTCAAATAGCTTGGAATGAATTTATGCAAAAGATTCAACAAGCCAAACATATCAATGAAATAGCGAACGCACATAATGAATATCTCGATCGAACGATGTTAAAGTAAATTTGAATGAAATAGCGTTGTTTTTGTTTTCTTCTCGTCTTAGTTGTCTATTAACTCCGAATGCAGCACCGATTTTAAATGAAGTCAATCGTGTTTTAACATTAATCATTCGTTTTCGTTGTCAATTGAAAACATTTTCTTGGCTACTTGATGCAACGTACACCGATGTATCCGATGCGAGTGTTCAGGCATTACGAACGACTTTTGAAAAATATCATATTGCTGTTCTCTCCTTGTTCAAAGGTTTGAGTTCGAATACGAACAAAAGAAATAGTTTTTTGTTTTTTTTTTGTTTATTTAGTTTTATCGAAATTAGTTGAAAAGGGTTATAAAACATCATTAAACGACTTATTAATTCGATTAAATCATAATGGGTACTACGATAGAATAGCAATGTCTTCGAATCGACGTTGAAAACTTGTTCGTCAGATTGAATCATATATTTTCTTCCTTAATAGATCAATAAATGTAAACTAACTACGAATTTAATGAAATAAATTGAATGTTAAGAAAAGATAAGTAGAAATTAAAAATGATCGAGAAATTAAGATTGTTGAACTGCTAGAATCGATTGTTGAATTGCTGAAATCGGTTGTTGAACTGCTGGAACCGATTGTTGGACAGCTAAATGGCGTTGGAGGACTGGTCGTTGTCGATCCATTGAACGTTGAGTAATCGAAATAACTTGATAGGGTAGTTTTGATTTTGTTAATGTTTTCAATTGAATTGCATTGACTGTATTTTCGACAGCCTAATCGAACTGTATACGAATGTGTTTGATTTTTGAGAGCATACGTCGATTCATAATCGAAGAAATTGGCATTTGCTTTTCCAGCTGGACACATTAGACAGTATGTCGTTTCATTTGCGTATTCCATAATGCCCATACATTGTTGACAACTAGCGATATTTGTTGTTGGACAAGCAGTTGCATTCGTTTGATTGAAACATGAACCACCGTAGAAATCAGTCGTTGGAGCGATTAATGAATCGAATTTAGCAATTTGTTCATCGGTCGGCAGTGTTGTCGAAGCGAGAAGACGCTTTAAATTGTCAATGGTATTACACGGCAGATTATTTGAATTTTGACATATATGAATAATATATCGACGAGTTGTATATTCAGCTGACCAAGTTATAACACGACGATTAACCAAAATTTTAATAGTATCATCAACAACGGGATCTGATTCCGAAGTAAAATAAAGCTCACTATGTCCAGCTTCAAACCACGTAACACGTGTAAAACAAGCGGATACATTTGTTTGAATTGAACAAGAATTTGTGACTGTTTCAGTAAGATTTTCAATTGTAATTGGATAGTTAAATGATTGTGTACAATCGTAGCATTGATTTGCAAATAGATATTGATTTTGAACAAGAATAATCAATCCAATGAAACACAAATAATCGAACGATTTCATTGCTAATATCTAAAATTAGATGTATATTCAAGATAATAAACAGTCGTAAACTGAATGTATACAGTAGAAAGAGAGAGAGAGAAAACAGCAATTGTTATGATGTCTTTCAACGTCATATGCCATCTCAATCAAGCGAAAGATATGTGTCTAACTGTATGCAATGGGGATTGATCCATTTAACGACGATTAAGTACTATTAAGTCTATTCCTGGCTGTGAAAATCACAAATATTGCCAGATTTATTTATGTCAACGAAGGAAATGAATATGATTTCGGATCAATATCGATCATATCACCTATTTATAGTCGAAAAAAAACATCGAAGTCATGTCACAAGACTTTTTAAAGTACATAGAACCAAAAGATTAACCGCTTCGGATTACAAGGCAATTTTTGGTGGATTTATACTCGTGACAGTTATTACACACATAAATCCTTGAATTGCACTGTCATCAAAGTATATCCAGAAAAAAAAACGAATTCTTTGCATCATCATTATGATTTGTTCGTTTTTTTTACTGTTACATTGAGATTTATTTGTAAAATAATGAAAAAAAAAACAAACACAAAAACGAATCAAGGTTTGAGTTCTAATTGAACTAATTTAATCCAATATCCAATGCCGAATGGAATACATTCGGGATTGAAAACATACGTTGGCGAATGTACAGGCCCATGTTTCGATCCATTAGCAAGTATAATATAAGCGCCTGGTTTTTCTTCGAGCATATAAGCGAAATCTTCGGCTGCTGTCAACGCAGACGCATGGCCATTGACATTTTCTTCACCAACAAGTAATCCAGCTGCTTTTATTGCTTTCGATGTTTCCGTTTCATGATTGATAAGTGGAACACCAAATCGATAGTATTCGACTTGTGTGACACAGCCAAAACTTTCAGCTAAACCATGAGCTAACTCACGAATACGTCGTTCGATGGTATTACGCACGGATTTCGTAAAACTTCGAGCTGTACCACCGATACGAACTTCCGATGGCATGATGTTCAATCCATTGAATGAACCACCTTGAATTGCACCGACACTGATCACAGCTGAATCAGCTGCTGCTATGTTTCGACTCACAACCGTTTGCAGAGCGAGAATGAATTGTGCCTGTACAACAGTCAAATCAGTTGTTAAATGTGGATTCGCACCACCGTAACCACCAGAACCACGAAAAGTGACGTACCAACGATCGGATGCAGCCATCATGGATCCTGGCCGAATATGAAACTTACCGACATCACCTTGACTCAAATTATGTAAACCGTAAACAGCTCTCATAGGAAATCGTTCGAATAATTTGTCATTAATCATAGCAAGTGCACCTTCGAGTTTCTCTTCTCCTGGTTGAAAAATAAAATAAACAGTTCCACGAAATGAATCACGATGTTTAGACAAATACTTGGCCGCGCCAAGTAACATCACCGTATGTCCATCGTGACCGCAAGCATGCATAACTCCAGGCACAGTTGAACTATATGCGAGATCGGTTTTTTCAGTTAATCCAAGTGCATCGATGTCAGCACGTAAACCGATAGATTCATCGCCTGAATTCGTACTTTCTAAAGTACCAACAACACCAGTACGACCGACGTTTTCAGTTACAGTTATATCATATTCTCGAAGTTTATCAGCGATTAATTTCGATGTACGTTTTTCTTGCATCGACAGTTCAGGATGCGAATGAATATCTTGTAAAATTTCGACTAATTCAGATTGAAATGAGCTTAATTCGAGTAAGAGTTGTTTATCCATATTTTTAGATAAAACGTTGGAGAAATCAATGATTCAATAAAAAAAAAAAAGATATTTTGTTATTATATCGACTCGCATCAATGTACACATTTTGAACTCGATAGTTTTTATTGGCTACTAAATAAACCACTTACAAAGGTAAAAATCGTACTTATAATTAAAACTAGAGTAGACATTGTTGTTGTTGATGCTTTTGAATGAAAGAATTTCGTTGGGTTGAAATCAATTGCTAGAATTTCTTTTATTCGATTCATATTTTCTAATGAATTGCAATGAGCATGTGTTTGACATACAACATTGACTTTTTCCAATTGAGAATTTGTTCTTAATGAAATAACAACTTCATAATCAATGAAATTTCCATTCGTTTGATTTGTTAAACATGTTGAACACCAATCTGAATGATCCAAATATTGAATAACACTGCCAACGCATTGTTTACAATCGATTGAATTTTTTATTGAACAATGATGATTTCGATTTGATGTCATCATAGAACATGAACTACCATTGAAAGCGTTCATTGGATAAATAAAATTATCTAATCGACGTAATTGTTGATCTGTTGGCAGGGTGATTGCAGAAAGTATTCGCTTTAAATTTTTGACCGTATTACAACTTGTTCGATTCGATCCACAACTGTATCCAATCGATTGAACTGTCGAATATTCACCTGTATGAAAATCGATATGTCGTCTTGTTGATACAACAACACTATCGATGGGTATTAACGAATTGGTTTCATAGGAGATTTCTGTTGTTCCATCGGATAGCCAATCAATACGAATGTAACAAGAATGAGTAGCAGATCTGATGTCGCAATCATCGTACATTGGAGATTGAAGATCATGACTTGACGCCGAATATCCGATCACATGAATCGAACATACATGACAATGATATCCTTGTGTGCTTTTTACTTGCAAGATTAATAAAATATAAAATATAATCGTCATCAGGTACGAAATTTTGTTGATGGTTGAGACGGATTAATGATAATTCTTATGAATGATATATTTAGAAAGTAAAATTGTTGTTTTTCTTCTCTCGATAAGACATAGATAGACGCTAAGATATTTGATTTATTATTTTAACGACAGAAAACAGAACAACAGCTAGGGCCGATAATTATGAAGTCTTTACTAGGGTGAAAAGATGTACCTACATCCAATAACACATCATTTTAGATTTCTGTCAATAAATGACAACTTGCAAACGAAGCATAAGTCTTTCATAAGAATTTGTCTGATATTTATCTTTGGATACACATCCACATATTGTCAACAGAGAGATTAACTTGAATTATCAAATCATATTGTTGTTTTTGGGTTTGAATTCATTTATCTATTGAATTAACAGTATATAAAACAAGAAACGAAAAAAGAACAAAAAAAAGAACGCACTCGATTTTACAATCATGCATTCGTTTTTTTTTACTGTCAGATGCCATTTTTCTCATAGGAAAACGAGGGGCATTTGATAATGATTTAGCTCGGTTTCGATACAATTGACTGAGAAGACACCGAGCAGAATATTGTTGAATTTATGATGAATTCAAATGCTACAAACGAACTTGCTGATTCGACAAATTATGATTATACAGGTGCAACAATATACATTGTGATTGTTCTTCTTTGGTATTCAATTGGCATCATATTTATGTTAGGCATGCAAATGCGAGCACGTTCAGAAACAATCGAAGAGTCAGCACGACGACGAACGAAAATACTCATTCGAAGTCTACGAAATAATTCGAATACCAAAGAAATTCTAGGTAAATCGAATTTATTTGCCGCATTATTCCGTTGTTTTTTTTTCTCTTGTCTCCAGAAGAATTAGTCGATAGACAGAAACGTGCTCGTCTCTGGGACATTTATCTCGGTACAACGAGTCCATCGAAAGATAAACTACACCGAGCTGAAACCGTTCGTATTCGTAATATTGAAAAACAACTTGCATCAATGAATCGACAGCATCGACGTCGTTTAACAAACGAATCGATCTTTCCTGACGAAGAAGATGCTCGTGTCAATCGACAGATATCATTAGATGAAACAGCTCGAAAACGACCATCGACACTTCGTCGTCGTTCGTCATTCGACGAGCTCACACTCGAACGATTGAAAGCTGCTCAACAAACGGATAGATCTGTGATTCGTAATTATTTTCGTCGAAATTTAAAAACTTCTCTCCGTCCCATTCGTCAAGAATCAATAAGTCCACCGCCATCGAGTCAAGCCGATGATTTGTCATTATTCACCGATCATATAACGAATTTAACTCGTCGTCGAAGTGAAATTGAACTTGATTCCGAACAAGAAAGTCCGTATTCAACTTATTTCTATCGTTCGAACAGTTTCACCACTGGATTTTTCCCTGTATCATCATCTCAACACTCGATTTCCTAAGACATTTTTTGTTGTTCATTTTTTTCTCTTTTTTTCCAAAATCAAACAATTGGCTCAACAAAACTTGCAGCGCACAAATGGACGGAGCAAAAAAAAGAAGAAAAAAAAATACATCATAGACCGATAAATGTCGTTTTACATACAACTATACAAAACGAAAAGGAACAAAAAAGAAGAAGAAGAAGAAGAAAAAGAGCGAGAGCGCGCGTATGTGATTCAACAAGAGATTCAATGTTTTCTTTTTCTTTTTTATCACTGTCGTAGTCGCTTAGAAGAATCATCATAAGTATCATCATCCTCATTGTCAATAGTTCGTTTCAATAATAAGATTTCTTGTTTGTTATTGAGAGAAGAAAGAACTGGTTGTTTATCGTCTGATGAATCACACGCTGATTGTCAAAGAGCTTTACCTGGTCTGAGATTAAAATGTAATCTTATGTTGTTTTTCTTTTTTTTTTGTCAAACAAATAACTTACAAAGCAAACGACATGTTCTTGAAATCGTGTTCAGGTATGCCGGTTAAATATAAAGCTGAACAACCACCGTTGATTTGTCCATTGGCTACGGTTACTGTTGGATTTGCTTGTTGAAGTTGTGTGAGACCGGCTGTTGCAGGAATCGGATGAGTCAAACCCTAGTTTTCAAGAAAATCCAATCAGATAAATTCGTCGTTTATTGTTAATTCAAAAATCAAGTGTAACACAAGCGTATTCGTGAGTGAAAGAAAAGACGAATGAATTCAAAATAGGTCTAATAGATCATAAATCATCATATTTCGTGATCGATTGACTAAGAATCAGTACTTACAAAAGGAAAAGAGAGAAAGAAAAAACTAGGAGCTCAAGAACTTGAACAAAAAAAGTCTCACAATAAATTCGAAATTGATCGATGAAAACCTACCATGGGAGGACCGTGAATGGCTGTGTGTAATAATGCCGGATGATGAAGACCAGCTGGACCGAGATCAAATGCTAATGGTTGACCCCAGGCTTCGGTTGGAAAGAAAGCCGTGCCGAGTTCTTCTACATAACGAATGAATGAATAAAGATGATTAACAAGTCATTTTCAATTATTTACGTGGAATTTGGATGAATTGTTGAGTGGCTGCTGTTAACGGCACGGGTGTTTGATGTTTGGGCTTTTGAACTTTCGTATTTGATTTAGCAAATTCAAGTCGAAGTGTTGCTGGAAGATCAGGATCGAATCGAACTCCCTAGAGAATGAACTCATTTATTTCTATCGAATTTGATTGTTGAATCGCTACTGTAAGTTCTTGTTTAGCTGTTTCAGCATCAACTCGATTGGCAAATGTGACAAATCCGACAGGAGATAAATTTTTACCATTTTTATTTGTTACTTTCAATAAACTCCCTTCGTAACCCTAGAAAATTTTAAAAAATATTGTTTTTTCTTTCAAAATAAAAACGAAAACTAACTTTAAATCCTCGAAATAGAAGATAAAGTTCGCGTGGTTTAGCATCCATTGGTAAACCCGACACAAATAAAGTCCGAACCTAAAAATCAAATAAATAATCATCGTGTGATTGATTGATTGATTGATTGACTAGTAAATTCAATTTCCGAGATTAAACATTAATCAACACGAGTTCTATTTCATCGAAGTCACGTACCGGCCGTCGATAAGTAACCATTTTCTCATTCGAAACTTTAGTTTTCGTCGGTTTGCTTTGAACATGTTGTTCATTTGTCATCTCCTTTCTCATTTAATCGATAGAAATATGTGTTTGACGACGCGCACTTGATGTAAACACAATTCTTATTAATTGAAAATTTGAAGAGCAATGATGCAAAGAATGAAGACAAGTTACGATGATGAAGATAAAGAAAAGAGGAAAGAGAAATATAGAGAAAAAGGAACATTTGGTAATAATGAAAAAAACCGAGAGATGAGGAGGAGAGATGTTGATCTAAATGGCATATACATATAAGAGGTATATAGAATGCTTTTTCAATTAGTTGATGAAATACAGGAAAAGAAAAAGGATTTACCTCAAGCTTAAATAGCAATGTCATGCATGTGTATCGATGTCATGTAAACATTTTTTTTTCCAAACAAAAAAAAACCGTTATAACTTAATAAAAAATTATAATCTCGTGTATGTGTGTTGCTCTTTTTTAAGTTTAAAATAATTGATTAACTCATTAGACGAATACTTAACTAAATTAAGATCTCGATTGATATTTGCCAGATTTCTTTGTTGAAATGCAGCAGAGTACAAAAACACAAAGCAATCAACAAAACAAATGTACGATGTGAAATAGCAAGCATTTAGTGAGAGACTAGTGCACAAGAACTTACTTCATTTAATTCATCCGTCGAACTCTTCATTTTGTAACAATGACTATAATAACAGACAGTAAAGAGTAGAAGAAGAACAACAACAACAATAATAATAAAAAAAAATCGAATCGAATTGATAATGATCTCTCTTGTCAAATGTTTCATCGCTTTTTATACCTCCTCTTCTAATAAATCAATACAAATATATGCTTAATAATGATTCGAAATGCATGCAATGGTATTGTTCGTTTATTTGTCTACACAAACGATGTCGAATCATCATCGTATCAATTTAAATAGGTAATAGGAGACGAATAGAAATTAAAAAAAAAGAAAAAGAGAAAGAGAAATTAATGCAGTTGTTCATGTATATAGATTTTTTTCTTCTTCTTCTTCTTCGTTTTTAATAAAATAGATGCTAAGGAAAGAAAAACTAGTCTGATCATTTTTGTTTTCAATCATCGAAAGAATGAACGCAGTCATAATTCTCGTCTCACCTCGATTCACTTTCATTTATATCCATTAATAGAATTATTATTATTATTCTCCTTCTCTTCTTCTCAGATGAATGAGATATGCAAGGATTTAGTTTTCCTCGATATATATTTTTTTTTCTATTGTACAGAAATAAGAAAGAAAAATATGTTATTATTGATAGAAATGAATCGGAATTCCATCTGGGAAAGAACAAAAAAGAAAAAATCTTTGTCTTATCGATCGAACAGAATAGTATAGTCTGTTACGGAAATTATCGAAACTATAATGTAGTCTATGATATACTAAGTTAGTGAAAAAAAGAACCTTGAAATAAACGATTGTTTCGTTATTCGATTTTGATTTTTCTATTAAAGACTATTTATCTTTATCAGTAATCAGATCTTTCTCTTCTATTTCTTATTCATTAACCCAGTTGTTACAAAAGAGCAGCTGTGCATTTGACTGATTCATTTCTGGTCGATCGGATCTTTCGTCTTATAAACCATTAACTACATATGCTCGCCATATACAATAACCAGAAAAGCATTGACACAATTGTCAATCGTGCGTATTCTCCCTTTTTTCTCTCGTCAAAATCCCCTGTTTTTAGATTCTTACTTGTTCAAAGGACCATAGGTTATCATAGGTAACATTTGCATGATTCGATCGTCAAGACGAAGAAGAAGTGCACAATGATTTCTTTTCTTTTGTTTTTATTTCAAGAAAAGTCTGTTCTTTGTCTAAATCTTTCAATCATTCAACATCAATTAGTTCATTTAGTTGAGTATTTATACATATGTGCATGTTAACTAAGACGGATTTTGTTGATTCATTAACGTTCGTATAAAAATGAAGTCCTTGTTTCTTTTCTCTCTCTCTCTCTCTCTCTTACCTCGTCATCTGCTAAACCAGCAATATTATTGATTGATTCCATACTTTGAGAAAGATGATGGAAATTTTCATCGTGTATTGAATGTAAGAATGATGAACTAGGAAAAAGATGATAACTTGATGAAGTCATTTCACTCTAAAAAGAAGAAGGTGAAATACAAATATACACATGCACACACGACGGTCATGACTGGCAGACAAAAGCAGAAACGAACGAATGAATAGAACAGAAGAGAGAAGGAAGAAAAATGGTCCATATGTATGTTTATATTCTCGTGTCGTGTTAACTAAAAAAAAAGGTACTTGTTTTTGTTCAGATTCAATTAGCTCTTAATCACCTCGTTGACATCAAAGAGAAAACTATAATGATCATTTGAACGTACACGTCTGCGTATTGTTCGTGAAGAATCTTTACAAGCGATGGAATTCAACGATAGATAGCACTAGTCGTTGACAAATGAAAGTTTTTTTTTTTCGAAAGACAAAAGAAAAAAAACACATAAAATAAATTATAAATCTTCTGATTAAAAAAAAGAAGATTTTTATTCTAATTCGAAAACAAATTCAACGAATTTCCTATCGATTGACAACAACGAATCAAAAATTAGCGTCTTTATTTTTATTTTTCTCCAATATTTAAACAAACTAAAAAAAAAGCAAATGTTTGAAGTGTCTATCGAATAACATGGATACATCTGCTCATCTTCAATCACGTATAAATGCCCTACAAATCATTCAAAACTATCGTGTACCCGATCTACAAGTAAATACTCGTTCAATCAAAGAACAATTCAACTGATTTTACTAGTTTAGGCTTTACTGAAATACGCACGTTTGTCTCAACAAGGAAATAAACGTGAATTATTTCAACGTTGTAAAAGTCTTTTATCATCGAATGTTTCTTCACAATTATTAAATAAAGTCAATCAAATTGAGTTAACACGTCTTAATGCTACTAAATCTCATTCTACTAATTCAATTCGTCCAACAATTATTTCACCAACAATAGATCTACCCAATGCTAAACAAATTCAATTTGTTAATCTACCTTTCTACGAGAAAATGCGTACGATCGAATGTACAAATATGCGAACTGATATCAATACATTTTCGCCACTAAATTTCGTTTTAACTGAATTCGATGTTGATTTAATTTTAAAAGGTTTAGCACGAGTTTTTCTTCGTCTTGTACCGACTTGTCTTACTGAGAAACAAAACGATGTTCTCCCACCGTATATCTACGTTCAATGCAATGGTCAAGTTGTGATTAATAATAATACAACAAAAACCGGTGGTGCACAAGCACATTCAATTGCTTTTCCAACTGATATAACCGAACAAATCATATCACGAGTTAACATTTCGAATAGTCTAACTTATCTTTGGCTGCAATTACCCACACAAACAACATTAAAAAATCTTCCTCAATCATATACATTATCGATTCAACTTGTTCGTTTAGTTTCCTTCGATACTCTAGTCAATACAATAGTTAAACGTGAAATTCATTCGAAAACAAATAGTGATAATGACATTGAAATCGAAGAAACGGGCCTTGAAACAACACGACAACGTGTATCACTGATTTGTCCAATAAAACAATCGTTAATTGTTATTCCGGTGAAATCAAATCTTTGTTCACATTTGACATGTTTCGATTTGCGGTCGTTTCTTGAAATGAATCAAAAACGTTTGCAATGGTCTTGTCCAATCTGTCGGAAATCGGCAGCAATCGAAAGTTTAGTTGTTGATAAACGTTTACAATCGATTCTTTCGAAAGTTCCAACGAATTGTTCGACAGTTGAAATTGATCCATCGACGAAAACACTCGTCGATTGTCAATTTATACTCGACAAATCGAACGACGATGATGATGACAATCCACTACCATCATCATCATCAAAAACAAGTAAATTCGAATTCTGATGATTTCAAATTAAATTCGATCGTTTCATTTTCTTTTTTTGAAGTTGAAAACGATTGTATTGTTCTTTCATCCGAAGATGAAGATGAAACACAAGAATTTTCATCAGTTCTGCGTACGAATTTCGATGATGCAACTTATTGGCAAGACGTTGCGAGATTTACGTACGATCTTTTCGAAGAATACGAAAATCTTCAACGAAAACGAACGCATAGCATGAATTCATCATTGATTTCCGCCGATGATCGTCAACACAAACGAACGAAATCAGATAATGTCGATGTCATTACACTTTCATCGAGTGACGATGACAATGATTTAGCATGATTTATTTTGTCTTTTCTTTTTGTATATGTCCTTACGTGTATTCTTATAAACGAAACCAATATTTTCTCTCAGTCTCTCTCTTGTTTATCCTTGAAATATTCTAGACCAATCGATATTTAGCAGTGATTTCGATAAGAAACCTCCATTTTTAACCAGTCAAAATCGATGTTTAGATAAATAAAAGAGAGAAAAGGTAGGTTGTGAATAATGTAAAATTACATTTCATTATCCAAGTTGTTGAGTACGACATGCACCATGATATTTATATCCGTGGCATTGATCGAAATTTACGCTTGGAAAAGAAACTAAAATTAAATTCATGAATTAATATTCGTATATTTTCATTGATATATATGAAATTTGAATTTAATATAACAGTTCAAAAGAAAAGGAAAAGATCTCGTTCTGAAAATTTTCTGTTGTTTAAGATGACAATGGATAAAGTTCAAGCAAAAATTAATGTTAAATCCGAGAATTTCGAACAAGTTTTAGAAGAACCTGTTGTTGATTCAACGACAACGAAGTCTTATGATGAGTTAATAGCAGCTAATGAACGTTTGAGATTGGGTATTTCGAAGATTTTTACAGAATTTGTGAATAAAGCTCGACTCGAACAAGAAGCAAATGGTGATAGTGAAAAGAAAAAACGAAAATTAAAACGTAATGAAAATGAATTTCTATTTTATTCCAAAAAACTAGAACTTTCTTTCTTTTTTAAATAGAAGACGACGATGAAGAAAATGAAGCAGAGCAAGAGGCAGAAGAAGAAGATGGTGATGATGATGAAGATGATGAACTATCACCCGATGAACAATGATTTTTGTATACTGAATAAATAAATGTTTTGTTAAAGAGCTTGATAAATAACACGTTCCCATCCGTGTGTATTATGCAGATTCTTCGAACTTCCGCATCGATCTCCACCGCCGCGGCCAACGAGCGATCGAAGTGACCAACAAAGTCTATGCTCAGAATTCTGATCACTGTTATCGCATGGATTCAATTGAATCGACCCACGTTGTCCGTTATAGTATCCATTAATATTCTGTTGATAGCGGTTTGTCGAATCCTAAGATCAATAGATTTGCTTTTAAATTTGAAAGATTTTCTTTACTATCGGTTGTCCTTCAAATCCCCACGCATAGTTTTCAGAATAATAAAAACCTGTTCCATTGTAAATCGACGGTGTACAGTAACTATTTGGATTGCATCTTTCAAATACTTTTTCTCGTCGACCAATACCAGCAATGATCAATGTTTTCCGATCGATAATCTTCCGACAAGCGACGAGAAGTCGTTTGCCCATGCATGTCTTTTTCAAGACTGTATCATCGAATGGTGTATCATATTTGCCACGATAGCAAAGCTTCCAACCGACGAGACTACTGACTTTTAAGTTCACATGTGTACCGAGAAGTGGAGATAAAAATCGATCGGCTAAAATCGATAGATTTTACTTTTAACCGATTGATATTTTGATTAACTTACAGTTCAAGCCGAGTTCAGAAAGCATAATAGAGAAATTAAAAGCTTGATTGTCTTGTGGTGCTGAAAAACTCAATTCATAACCAGGCACTTGTGGCATATATTTCAAATTTCTTAGCTGATCAAGTAAATATTGAAAATGTTGAGGATTGTAATCGAAGAAATGAACAACATTCCGTGCCAATTTTGTTTTATTATTTTTAGCAAACATTAATGCTAATTTCGAATAAGGTACAGCAGTTAATGTCGATCGATAGGTTACAATACGTTGTCCACCAACATTGAGAACAATAATATCATCCGATGTTGTTGTATTCAATTGATCTCTTGCGTGATTAGGAATTTCATTATCGATCGAAAATATATTTCGAAAATCTTCATTAGAACTATTATTAAATAGACTTTCTGTTGTCAATTCAGATTCGTCATAAGTCTCGACGAATTCACTATAATCAGTCGATACTCGTTGGCCAAATAGAACCAAACAAATCGTCTGCAATCAAAAATATTCATCCTTTCGAAAATACAAAAATATACATACAACTAATGTCGACAGTTTCCTCATTATTTTACTGGAAAAATGTCGCGTCTCTCAAGATATTTATGCGTATTTTTTAGATCGACGTAATTATCTCGATTAAGATAAACGAAGTACTGATAGGTCTAGTGCTGAAAGCACAATTGATAAAAAGGAAATTAAAGAGATTTATTCTTTAAAAAAATAAATATTCAATTATATGTACAAAAGAAAAAAGTGTTCAAGCATTTTGTCGTTGTTCCGTAGACATTTGTTTCGTTTGAAGAATGATTTTTCTTGCAATAGGTTGACATTTATTTACATTGGATCCATAGAGAACATCTTCAAATCTTGGTCGAAGTCGATCGATATCGAAGAAGACTTCAATTTGTCGAACAACAGTTTCATTGACTCGATAAACATTATGTGATAGAAGAAGAAGTATCAACGGAATGTTTTCATTGAGATGAAGATCAAGCCAGTGCTTTAATTGTTCACGAGGCGAATGATGAAAGTTAATACCGCGTTCGTGACAAGCGAGTTTTAGTTCATTGAAATCGAGATTTTCGATGCCTTCGTTGAGAATCAATTGATCGTCGATTTTGAGACGACGAAATTTCTGTTCGAGTTTCCAACGAAGATATGAATTGGGACCGTGAATTGAGAGATTAAGAAGTTGACAGAGTGTGATTAGTTGTGAACGATGAAGATAATTTAAAGTCAATCGACTGTCGATCCCTGAAGACACTTGAATAAGCTCGTTGATCGTTGGTTGACTTGCCGATGAACGAATCTACATAAAAATTCAAAGATTTAGAAAAAAGAAAGAAATCTTTTCTTTTACCTTATGGAAAAATTCTCCTATTTGCTCATGATTGATTCGTTTGTGTGATTCAATGAGAAGATCTTCGAGTGTCTCTTGTAAATATGTTCTTGCATTGAATTGAATAAGAATTCGTTGTTTCAAATTTTCTTCCTACAGAACTCCATCAATCAATTTCTGATAAGAGAAAAAACAACTTTACTTCTCGCTCGATTTGTTTGAAAGTACTTGGCAGCATATTCGGAAAAAGTTTTAAAAATATTGGCAGAGTAAATTCAAGGAATGGAACAATGATAAATACAGAAAATGGTACAAGACGAAAGAGATCATTCAACGTTCGATTGACTTGTATTCTTTCTTTTCGTGTTAATTGTTGTCCGTTGAATTTCTGTCGTAGAAGACGAAATGTTGTTTTCGTTTCATGATGAAACAGTTTGAAACCTTGATAGTAATGTTTCAATTCATGAATAATCCGTTGTCGAATGGTTTGATTTTGTTTCGATAGGTGAACAGTCAATGAATTCGACGATTGAATTATCGGAATTATTGACGAACGAATGGGTTTAGCTTTTTGTTGAATAATAAGAGTCGGAGAAAAGTGAAAAAATCGAACATTTACAATCTTTGTTAACACTAGTTTATTTACATATTTCGAATTCATTTTTTGATCAAATGACTAGAGAACTACTTTGTCGAACAGTTGTCTTTTTTATTTATTTCTTTGTTCACATTGTGTTTTCTATATTCTATCTAATCAATAGATATCTCTACTTGTCGATCTATTCAACTAAAGCAACAAAAAAACAAACAATTCTCAGTTAATATGATAAATTAAACGTTCCCATTTATTTGAATTATGAAGATCTTTTGCACGTCCACATCGATCGCCTTGATGTTTCGATTGAACTGTCCAACAGAGTCGATAATCGGAATCTAAATTACTTCCATCACAAGGATTGACTGCAAATGAAAGTGATCCTCGAACGAATCCCCATGTTTGATTATTCACATGATACCAACCGACACCTCGTTTACCTTCAGTTAAACATTGATGTCGAACTGAACAAACGAGTTTTTTCGTTTTATTCGACGATTTTCTGCATTGTTTAGGTAAACATGGATGAAGAATATCTTCACGTTGGCCAATACCAGCTACGGTTAACACTTTTTTATTGTCAATCGAACGACAACCAACAAGAAGTTGATTACCATTGCATCGTTTCGATAGAACAGAAAAATCAAATGGATTATCGTACGTAGTTCGATAGCATTCTTGCCAACCAGCGAGAGAATTGACAGTTAAATTGACATGTGTACCTTCGACTGGTGATAGTAATTGATCAGCTAAATGAATAGAATAGAATTCGAATATTTCAACAAAAAAAAGAAAACTAATTCGTAACACCTGTTAATCCGAAATCAACAAGCATTTGAGTAAAATTAACATGTGGGATCGTGTATGGCGGCGGTGAAAATCGAAATCGATAACCAAATTTTCTTGATGTTTGTCTAATAGCTCGAAGTTGATCGAGAAGATAATTAAAATATGCTGGATTGTAATCGAAAAAGATTGCACCTTGTTTATCAATTGTTAACGTTGATTTTGTATTATTTTTACTAAACATTAACGCTAATTTCGAATGAGGAATCGCTGCTAATGTCGATCGTAATGTTGTTATCTTTTGACCACCGACATTTAATTCAATAATATCATCTGATGTAATGGCATCTTGTGCTTTTCTGAGATCGAATAGTCGGTCAAATGATGCTCGATCTTTGCTGTAAGCATATTGTTGTTGAATAAAAAGACAAATCTAAATATATTTTCATGTCAAAGAAGAAGAAAAATCAATATACATACGAGTAATACAGATTTCATTCTTGATTGACTATTCTGTTCCTTTTCTCAATACTCGATGCAAATAAATGTCAGAAATTCTTTGACACTTGTCGATTGTTTTCTTTGCACGAGTTATTTGGAGAAACGAACAATATAAATGACTATTGTACAATTACAAGCTGCAAATTACAGATTAATCAAAGATCATCTTAAGGACAAATTCCTTTTTACATTTTCTTTACCTAGAAGATAATTATCAATATGTGCGCGCATCATTGCGATTTAGTCGTGCCTGTTCCATGTTTCAATCAACTATCTACCGACTCGCGTTCATATTCAACAAGGTCAAGTCTGTCTGATCTCACCGCATCCGTTTACAGGATATTATACGTCAAAAATAGAGACCAATACCAACAATCGTATTCATTAGTTTGTTAGCTGTAATCTGAGTCAAATACTAAATAATTTCTGTTTTCATGCGTCACATTCAAATAAGCATAACACCAAAGATTTAATTTTCGTGTGTATGTATATTGTGTAATATCGTATTGATACGGATATTATTCAATAATATCGATTTGTCTCATCATATATCAACTGATTCTTTCGATTGATGATGGATACAATATTAGAAATCATCAGTATAATAAAGATAAATCATACAATTGACGAGAGATAAAAGCACGTACGTATAAGACAAGATTTTGTACAAATTATATGAAAGAGAAATAGTAACTGTTTTTCGAAATTTGATTACGATTCTGTTGCTCGTCTGCGTCGTTTTAAATGTCTATGAATGAATAGTTTCTGTATTCCTCGTGGCCAATGTTCATGTGTTTTTAATTCTTCAGCAAGAACTTTCCATTCTTCAAGTATTTGACGATCAACTGACGATGAACGTCGAATACGTGGAGTTGGAGCTAATGACGGCACACTACTTCGATAAGAAATATCTTCATGACTACCATAGAGAAATTCATTATCTTCTTGATATTGATCAATAACTGCTAATTGTCGTTGAATATTTCGTATTCGGCCTGTTTCAGCTTGATTTATTCTTTCATTCATATCTTCTGATTGACCAATATAAATATTCCATAATCGATTGCGATTTTCTACATCCACAAGTTCTCCTAAAAAAGACGACATCGTACTGAACAGTTTTCTTTTCATTGATTGTATCATTACTTAAAACGTCTTGATTATGATTCTCTCGAAATACTCGATCTTTTGAATATTCACTGAAATTCTCGTTTGTCGTATTCGACATGCCCATTAATAACACGAAACTTAATGAATACCAAACAAGAACAACAACAATAAATATAACTGCATCATTTGTATCATTCGTAGGTACACTTTGAATTGTCTGATTGAAAACGAAACTCGACTCATTCATTCTCGCAAAAAAAAACCAGTCGGACTAAACCGTCATGTGAATACTTGTTATTCTCTGCTTATCAGTACTAATTTGCATTCTTTTCGATAGAAGACAGCCCGAGAGAGAGAAAAAGAACGTAAAATAAGTTATTTTCAACAAATTCAAATTCATTCGTTTTCTTTTTTTAATGTTTTGAATTTGTATATGAAAGAAAACAAACAAACAAACAAACAAACAAAGATAATCCATGCAGTAGAGAGAATAGACAGTACAAGACAGCAAAAAAAGAAGAGAAGAGAAGAAGATCCAATGAAGTGAATAATCGACTTTATATGTATATATGTATAATGTATATATGTTGATCATCAAAACAAAAATTCGAATATGTGTGTATGTGACTTTTTTTTGGTTGTTTTCTTTGTGATACATGAAAAGAGAAAGAAAGAGAGATAGAGAAAGAAAAAATAAAAACGATAGAAAATAGAAAAGCAAAGCATTTCTTTTGTTCAGAGATCCGATTCACCATAGAGTGCAGATGAAAATGTCTTGTAATCGTATGCACCAGGTACACTATCAGCGCCCGTATACGCTTTCATACGTTGCATACACCAATCGGCTTGTTCACGTGGCAATTCACGTTTGAGAATTTCGCCAGTTATATAAGGTTTATCAGCTGAAAGTGTTTTAAAAGCTTGAATCAATTGATCAACATTGTCTTCTTCGGAACATTCTCGTGTCATAAAATCCAAAAACGATTCAAATGTAACGAAACCCGTTTGACTTGGATCGACATTCGTCATAATACGTTGAAAATCGGCGTCACCTTGACGATCTTCTCGAATATTATAACCACACGCAATTAAACACGAACGAAATTCTTTGGGATCAAGTCGGCCTAAAATTTTACATTCAACAAAACAACTATTTTGAGGACAAAAATCGAACAAGGAGACATACGACTACGACTCTTATCGAAATGTGCAAAAGCTGCTCGGAATTCATTCATTTGTTCTTCACTAATGCCTTTCTTTTCCAATGTATAGATTTGATTCTTAATCTCGGCTATTTGCCGTGTTAATTGCGTATTTAACTGTTCCCAAGCGACACGAATCGTTTCCATTGTATACGGTGTATGACGATTTTCGAAGATCATACATTCTTGAATCTGTTGATTGCATTTTTCGAGTTCGTCGATATGTGGACGATAGTCTTTGAAGCAGATTTCCATGGTTTCGAGTTGTTTTTGATGTTGTTCCAATGTTCCAACGACTTGAATCGTCAATTGTTGAAGTTGTTCGTGTTGCTGTTCGATCCACGGGCCGACAACATTCGATTTTTGTGCGAATTCGAGACGAATTCGTTCGTTTTGTTGTTGTTTGACATATTCACTTTCTAAATCTTCGTCACGTTGAGGTACAAGCGACTGAACTTCATTCCATTTGCCGGTAATTTCCTAGAAAACGAGCGGATATTCGAAGATAGGACGCGTCTTTTAACAACATACTGTCGGTTGAATATTTGTATATGGATTGGGTGGTAATTCGAGATTATTTTCTTGACAGGCTTGTTGAGCTTCATCGACAAGATGAATGATCGTTTTGTATTCCTTATCAGCTTCGCCGAGAGTCGCTTTGAATTGTTTATGAGCTTCGATTAGACCTGCGCACGCAAAAGGAAAATGTTTAGACTTTTGTTGAAATCGAAATTTACCGCAGATTTCATCGAGCGTGTGGATAAAAAACATGTCGATTAGATCTTCTCGAGCTCCATCGAGCCAATTCAAGTATGGTGCTGCTTTTTTCGCGTAATCCAAAAAGAGACTATCGACTTTCTCGACAATCCGTTCGGCTTCGGTCAAAGCAGTGCGTCGTTTTTGTGTCAAACGTCCTAATTCATCCCATTCATTGCAAATCTTCTGACACCGTTCGTTCACTGACGTAATTTGATCGTAATTCAAAACGTTCAGCTCTTGAGCAATCGCTGCGATCTGCTCGACACGATCCTGATGCGCGCCGAGGTCACTTTCGAATGCCAAATGTTTACGTGAAAGAGCACGAAGATCGTTCAACGACGATTGTTTGAAGTCGTTCGATTTCAAAAGATCGACTTTGCCCTGCGACCATTCCTCGTGGATTTCGCATTTGTTTTGGAATTTCTTGGTTAAATGATCGAGCCGTTCGAGCCGACGGAGTTCGAGCAAAAGCCATTCCTCGAAGCCTTTCTCGGCGAGTTCGAGACCTTTCCAAGCGTCGACGATGTCGGCGATTAATTTGCCTTCGGTGGGCGTAAACGCCGGTCGATTCGAGAGACGAAGACGGGTTTGAAGCGTGTTGAAATCGGTTTCTAATTTCGCTTTTTGTGAGAGTTTCGGCGGCTTCTGTGATCGACAGTAATCGCGAAATTCGCCGAGTTTCGCTTGTGTGCCGTTTAATGTGTTGTCAGTCGAACGATTTTCGAGCCACGGACGTTTCTGTTTGATCCATTGGAGTAGATCCGAAGCTAAACGTTCGTATTCTTCCATCATATGTTCATTTTCTTGATTAATACTCAAGACTTTGCATATTCGGCTTGCTGCTTGTTCAGCCTAAAAAACAATTTTTCGATTTTCTTTGTCTCGATCGTCATTTTCTCGAAAAGAAACAAGATCTAATCTCATGCAAATTACCTTTTGTGTCGTCGAAAAGGCATGATAATATGACGAAACATAGGTCATCACCACTTTTTCATCGGCTTTTATGCTGTTATTGATTTCTACAAACGAAAACCAGATCATGCATCAAGAAAGAAAAACACACCGACATTCACAAGTCATGCGCGCACTGCACAACCGAAACAAACAACCTTTGTTACATCAGCGAACGTATGATAATACGCGCTGACATAAGTCATAACGGACTTCTCGTCCGGTCTCACTGTTTCGACTATGTCTAGATTCCTTCGGTTTTGTCAATCTATTCGAGATCTTCGAAATATTTACCTTCGGCATCGAGCATTTTCGGAATATCTAAATGTTTTTCAGCAATATCAAACGCGAGGTTCAAGTTCGTCAATGGATCATCCTGTTAAAAAACAAAGCAAATATTTGGATTTCGCGAAAGGCGAACTCGATTCTACTTTTGTCAGTTTATTATAGTCAAGCAAGTCCGGTCGATGACGATGAATAAGTGCACAGAAAGCTAAGCCATCTTTGAAACTAAATCACAAAAACGTTCGATTCAAACAAAAAACAACAACAATTTCATCGAACCTCGTGTGAAAATTTTGAACATTCACGTTTTTATATGGCGACGTTTTACGTTGACACCATAATAATAGACCTTCTTTCGCCGACATTTCTTAAACAAACAAGTCGAAGATCTCGGCGAAAAGAATGCTCGATATTTACCCTCGACGGAAATATCTTGAATAGCAAAACGTAAGATAATCGTCCAAATCATTCCGAGAGTCATTTTGAGATTTCCGTCGACGATTTCTGAAAAATTTTGATTTTCAATTCTACAAGTTTAAAGATAAAATTTCGATCGTCTACCTTCAGCACCAACCATGAGTTTGACGCCTTTACTTGTGATAAAATCCAATGCTTTGTTAACATTAGCGATTTTGTGAAATCTAAATAAAATAAAGATTCGAAATACAAGAGAGAGAGAGAAAAACAAAACTCGATTCGACCTCATTCGTCCTCGATCAGGCTTCGGTAGTTGTTCGTTCGAGATGACTTCTAAGAGAAGCATGAGCTTCAAACCATTCTGAAAATCTTCTTCGATATTTTCAATCGACGTGTCGACTTTACGCAAATGTGAATTACACCAAGCAGTAAACGTCTAATTTTCAAAAAAAATCAATAATAATTTTTTAAAAATCGATAATCGTTTTTCGTACTTTTTTCTGCTGTCGTTCCCAAGCTGGATCTAAAACCGCCTCTCGTTCCCATTCTTCTTCAGGTAGCATGTAGTCGTCCGTTGAATTTCTCTTCGTTGCATCGCCATTTCGTTGTTTAATCGACATACCATTATGTCCATTGGTTTGTTGTTGATAGTGCGCACTCATATTTTATGATTTACTAATCAATAATGTTTTTTCTAACAGAATACATCTAAAAGAGAAAAAAACTTGCATTTTTTTTTGCTTCTTCGGTGGACGCGTGTGCGTCAATCAATAAAACTTCTCTCTGATTGTCTACGTGCCTGTTTTTATGAAACTAAATACACGCTAGTCATTGACATTACGAACGAAGGGAGGAAAAGAAGAAGAAGAAGAGAAAAAAAACGACAGGTGATCGACGAAATTGAAAAGGAGAAAAACGAAAGCGATTTCGTTGTTGCAAAAGAAAAGGCAGACGATACTGTTCATTAGACTGTTCAAGCTCAATGTCTCGATGTTTGTTCATGTTATAATCTTTTCCTTCATCCGTCTCGTTGTTCTCTCTCTCGTTTTTTCTATTTTACGAGGTTTCCTTCAGTACACATACAACATCATTAAAAGAATAAGACGGATAAAGAACGCAAAAGAAAAAACTAACGTTACTGCAATGAATGATAAAATCGTCCATACATATTTTGAAGATTTCTTTCCTCATGTTCTCTCTCTCCTTCTCTTTTTCTTTCTTCCTCGCTCTCTCTCTCTCTTTTGTTCGTTTGTAACTACGTCATCTCTTATCTTTTCATATCGAATTGAGTTTTCAGAAGTCAAACGAATGAATGATGAACGACAAAAATAAAAACAAAGAACATGATTCTTGAACCGATTGTACATTCCACAACACAAAAGAATTAAAATTGTTCAATCATTGGTGCAAATTTTCAAAGAGGTTACGCATCGATTTGTGATTCGTTCGAACTATCAACCAATCGGAAACAGCTAGGCGAATAGAAGGGTGCTCTGTATCAATCATTATTACATCAGGAAGAACAACGAGTATGTCGTATTGCATGAAACCAAGTAAAGATTAATTAAATATTTCGAATAAAAGCCTGTTTGATTTCTTGTTAAGATAATGAAAAGGATAAAGTCATGTTTTTGACGAAAGACGATTTGAGTTCGCCATCGACGATCAAACAAAAGGAAGACGAAGGCTTCGATCCATGGGAACAGCACGGTAAATTCCCGAAATGAAATGTTGATTTTCAATTTTTGAATTTCGAATTCAGGTTTAATCCTTCCCAATGGGTCAATCAATTGGGATTGTCCATGTCTGGGCGGAATGGCATCGGGTCCATGCGGTCATATCTTTCGTCGAGCATTTACATGTTTTCACAACAGTGATTCGAAACAGAAAGGGTCCGAGTGTTTTTCTGAATTTGCTAATTTAACCGATTGTTTCGCTAAATATCCGAAATTATACGGTAGTAAAGACAAATCTGCCGACGGTCAGCAAACGACATCAGCAACGAGTGCCATAGCCGATGCGTTGAACAGTCAACAATAGTTTTTTTTTGTTTTTCTAGTTGAAAAATAGCTCCCCGTGTCGTTTTTTTTTCGTTTTTCAGATTTCTGTTTGTGTTCTGCAAGAAAAGAAAGAATGGAAGACGAAAGTTCATGTCGAATCTTATCGAGCGGTCGACGAGTCGGAGGAGTATCATCGTCAGTTCATCGAGTTCTCAAAAGCGGCCGTCGTTTGACGAACAACCAACCACAACACAAAAAACAACGTACTCTCTACTCACAAATCGGTTCGATTCTTCATGAAAACGATTCGAATTACCGTCATCGGGATTTGTCCAGTGAAATTCAAGTCACCGAACGGAAACCACGAGAAAACGAGCCGAGCAAAAAACTTCTTCTGCAAGCGGTGTCCGATGCGAACAAAAGTGTGACGATGAAGTTAAAGAAAACCAACGGAATCGTTCAAGTCATGAGACCCGATGGAACAACCGAGTGTTTGACAACAAAAACTCTTGCCAAACGCTTGAAAGCCAAAGAGCCAACATGGATCGATCCGAGTAGTTTGACTGAGAAAGGCGAACCTGTTCTCGGAAAAATGAAAATTCGCATTCGAAATGAATATTGTTCGAATGCGGACGATGTCGATGAGACTCGTGACGAAAGTCCATCGAACGAACAGAATCTTTCGTCAATGGAGTTCGAAGATGATGACGAAGATGAAGTAAACAATTGAGAATTTTGGAAGATTCATTGAAAATATCTTTGCTTTTTCTAGTTTATCGTTGTTGTAAATAATAATGATGATGACATAAATAATATTTGGATGCTAAACGACTATCCGTATGATGATAATGCCGATGAATACGATGAAAATCAAGGAAATAATTCGTTGAAACGAAAATTAAGCGACGAAAGACTCTCGGACGAGAATGACGAACGTGAATATTCGCCATCGGCATCAACCGGAAAGAAATTGAAACGATGTCGATTCTGGCCCGATTGCCATAATGGCGAACAATGTGAATTCGCTCATCCAACTCAACGTTGCACGTAAACCTAAAACTTTGATTAAAAACTTCAAAAATCTTGATTTTGTTCAGACATTTTCCCAATTGTATGTACGGTGCCGAATGTTTATTCATTCATCCACCTTGCCGATTCGGCAGTGCGTGTACACGATCTGATTGTTTGTATACGCATTCATCAGCAACACCAGCGTCGTCGCCGAATGACAACGCAGCAACTGGTCGAGCGCCAGTGACTCGACCTGATAGTTCAACAGTAAAAAAAAGCAAAGAATCTCATTTCCACATTCGAATTTTGATTATTTTTTAGTTATGCAAATTCGGTGTGCAATGTATGCGACCGAACTGTATGTTCTCTCATCCTCGTGTACCGTTTCCATCGGCTCGGAACTACAAATGGATCAATAGTAAATGGTTAGTCGTTGATTTCGAATAACTTTTGTTTATTATTAGGAGATTTTCTAGGCGTGCTCCGGACGATACACCTTTGCTTCCGCCGACGCCGAAAGATACTGTCTATGAAAATCCTTTCGTTGCTAAACCGTCGAATAGTAATGACGATTCAATCGAAAAATGAAAACGTTTCGTCTTTTTTTTTTGTTGTTGTTGTTGTTGTTGTTTTTGTTTTATTTGGGAAGAAAAAAAAACGACAAAAAGGAAAAACAGACTTGCTCGTATTGTTTTACACTATTCCAATATTGTAGATTTATTTTTTAATTAGTAAATTGAACATCATCGACAAACTATAAGTATGTCGTCATCATCATCGAACGAAGGAAATCATGTAAGATGAAAAAGAAACATTTTTCATATGGACAAAAAAAAACTTATTCAGAATCTTGCCGATGTTCTCTTGTATGCCGGATCGAAATTAACACGCAAACAAGCGATTCAAGAAATAGGCGATGTCGTTTTAAAAGCAAATATGAAACCGAAAACAGTTAAATACGCGTTAGATCTATTGAAAATTCTCCTACCAACAGAAAATACACTTCCATCAACTGTTGATGAACTTTTTGGTGCAATGTTATCATGTAAATAAATTTCATACTGCAAAACTAAAGAGACTCGACGAGTATTTTGATATTTCAGCGGAATATGATTGGCGTCTAGCACAATATTTAATTAAACATAAACAACAACCATCATTTCTATCGCCATCATCATCTCTATCATCGCCGAATATTTGGAATGAAAATTCCAGTTCGACAAATAATTCACTTGCAGTGGCTGCTGCTGCAACAACTAGTTCATCGTTGATACCACCGAGTCAAGAATTGAATTCTATTGTACAATCACCTTCGTTATTCTTGCCGATCAGTGCCAGTAGTAGTAGTAGCAGTAGCAGTAGCGGCAGCAGCAGTGAAAGCGAAAGTGAAAGTGATTCATCGGAATCAGATAGTTCTGAGGATGATGATGACGACGACGATGATGATGATGAAAGAAATATTCTTCGTGCTTTACATGAAGCTCAACAACAACGAGCTATTAACTCACCACCCATTGGATTACCAACTCAAAGTTCGAGTAAAGGATTTTCTCTCTTCGAACCGACAAAATTTCATATTCATCGAATATTTTCAGTTGTAGAAAGCAATATCAATCGTGTTACAAGCACAAATGATGCATCCGATCAAAGATCTCAAATAATTTCTAGTTCATTAAATCGATTTCCTTTTCTCGGTTCATTCAAACGTGAACGAAGTGATGTTCGTTTTTTTATCAACTTCAATTTTCCAATTACTAAATAATATTTGTTTTTTTTTCTTCGCTTTATTAGACTTCATCCGATGATTCTTCAAGTGAACCCGATGTCTTTTTTTCAACGAGATTATCCGACAACAATAGTGACGACGACGATGATGATGAAGAAACACCGTTTTATCCAATTTCTAATAATAATAATAATAATAATAAATCGTGCTGTTTTGTAAGTTGATTCAAGTTTTGAGGATTGAAATTTTCTTATTCTTCTTTAAAAGGAAATGAATGGATGTGATTTACTGGATGGTGGCAAACGACGTCGACATTAAAACAACGAATATCACTCAAAATAAGAACAGTTTTCGACGTCAGATTTGAATATTCATGTTAATACATAGGAAACAAAATCAAGATTTATTGATTCAAAAGAAAATGTTTATTTTTTTTCTCTCTTTCTCGTTTTTGATTTATTTCATTTATCTTTTTTTTTTGTTCTAAAGTGTGTGCGTTTTGTTTTATAACAGATTGGGTATTAAATACAGAAAAGTAAAAGTAAAAGGAAAGGAAAAAAATCAAAGAATTTGAAATCGAGGAGGCTGTAACCGAGACAACTCCTACTAAACATGGAAGTTTTTCATAGTTGTTTTTCACACCATTCGAAATTATGACGGCACTGCCACAGGTAGATTCGGGAGAGCGAGAAAAAAAAACAACAAGGTTATTTAAACATAAATGTAACTTTAGGATCGAACGGGTCATTCGTATAATTCGAAAGGACGTCGACCAACATCTCCCGTGCCTCATTACGATTATGAAACCTACTATAAACATCAAGAAAAAGATCCAGCTCATACAAATTCTCTTTTACAGTATCTTTCGAATACAGAATTGAAACACCGAAATGACAACCTCTATGAAACTGAATCTCTTCGATTACCTCGACGAACCGAGTAACAAAAAGGAAAAAGTCGAAAATTTTCATTTTTTCATTCATTATATTTAGCATTCTCAATCGATATATTAAAATGAATTCGAATTTCGAACATTTAAATCGTGTTTACGAACCGAATTTAACTAACATCGAAAAGCAACGTTATCGACGTTGTCTCGAACAACAACAACAGAAATTATATCGAATTAAAAAGAAATTCGACTTTCAGACAGCCGATGGTCACGACAGTCATTATTTTTTGACAGGCGCGCGATACAATCGTTTCGATACGATTGATTCGAAGATTTTGCTCAAATACGGAACATTCGTCAATCGAAATAATCCCGAACAAGTCGATATTAAACCGTCACATTTCAAGAAATTCCGAGAAATTCTTCAAGCACAACAACGTTCGAGTTCGACAGGTGCGAGTGGTGCTGATACGGCACGACGTGAGACTGAATTCGATTTCACTGGAGATCGAAAACAAGATGAAGATCTCGACGATCTAACGAATCGATACGAGAGAAGTTCGAGTCGACAATCGAATTTAAAACCAGTTACATACGGAAAACGAACGAAACTACCGAAAATTCAAGGTAAACAAACATCTCCGTAGGAAAACTAACAGACTGAAGGAAAACTTGATTTTCTAGATCCGGCGCGATATGTTGACGTGGCAAGTCAAATGCCCGAACGAAGACGAGGACGTCGTTCACTCGATCGTGCGATTTCTTCATCATCAACTCATCGTAGTAATCGTCATCGTCGTCAATCTCAACATCAACAATCACCAGCACCGCAAACAAGTGTTTCCTATGTTGCCAATAAAGTCTCATTCTCTCTTGTCAACGAATCGAATCCATCAGCACAACCAACAAATAATAATAATAACAAACAAACTGAAGAAGAATATGAATTGATGACGACTGATGACGATCATCAATACTATTCACAGCAGCAGCAACCACAACATATCATTCCTCGAGAAACAATGAACGAAGATGATGATGACGAGGAAGAAGAAGAGACGGGCAAGGCAAATGATGATGATGAAGATCTTGTTGTTGTCGAACAACTTCGTGAACAAGCCAATGCTTTAATTTCGAATATTCTCGCATCAGCTATCGAGCAAATTACTTTAACCTCAACAAATTAAATTTCTTTTTGCTACTATCGAATGAACTTGCTTTTCGTTTTCTTTTTTGTCCTATTTTATTCATATCTTTCACATAAAACAAAATCATTTTCGTATGATCTCTCATCACTATTAAGAATTTTAACGAAGTGTTGATATACAAAGTCTACGATAACAGAATGATTGATTAGTGCCAAGTGATCTCATCTTTCTCGTGTTAAGTAGTCAGACAAATTCAGGTAGTTAACAAAAATCTCGAGCGTTATTCAAACAAATCTAACACGATTATAATCTTTTTTCGTTAGCCGAAGGAAAAGAAAAACACACCGAAGAGAAATCCCTCTTCTTCTTCTTCATTTGGATACAATTCAAAATGAAAAGATACGCGAAGCCTATTATTATCGTCGGTCAGTCTTCGGGTATGTTATTTCTTCTCGTTAGATTGGGCCAATTGCTTTTCTTTCGAACATAACAACAGACGTCCGATGTATGTTTGTTTTGCTTTCATTTCACCTCAAATGGCTTCTGTGTATTGATAATGGTGAGTGGACGAGCCATTAAAATGCATATTCATTTGGCTTAAAGCCAAACAAAGTATGCTACTCAGACAAAGGATACACGCACACCGTGTCCGAGCCAAAGCATCTCTCAAATATTTTTTTTTGTTCAGTTGCCCGCTCTCTTAAGGTCAATACGTCTGTCTGTCGACGCGAGAAAAGAAAAAGAAAAATTTATCAATGTTGATTGAAACATGTATAGCCTTCGAGTTCTGTGCAAAAATAGAAGAAGAAGAAGGAGAACGGGTCAATGTTCGGTCAAAAAAAGAAGAAGAAGAAAACGGGAGAAAAGAAAAATGTACATATCTGAACATGTCGTTCATATTGGACAGCAACTAACAACGGTCGGACGCACGCGTGTACGCATAAACCTACGTTTTCTCTCTTTCTCTCTCTCTCTCTTTTTTTCGACAGCGACGATCTACATGCGCGTTTGCTCGCGCGAGCATAGAGAATACATATACAAAACAATGCACAAAGGGTCAAGCGTCGGTCTAGTCCGTCCGTTCGTTCATTTGCATCGTTGTTCCTAACGGTTATTGTCGTCTACTGCTGCCAAAATTCGTTCTTCTTTGTCTGCACCGACTTTCTTTTTGTTCCCAATGACGTCAAGAGACGAACTTAGTAAAATCCATATACATTAGGTGTTTTTTGTTCGTTACATTTTTGCATGGGGATGAGCTCTTTTTCTCAATGCATGTCTGTGTTCGTGTGTTGTCTTGTCGTTTGATTTTGAGAAAAAAGAGCTCTTTGATTCGCATGATTGTGTTATTTAGTCTATGTGGATTTTGCGAGTTCATGACTAGATCTCACACTCATCCTAATTGAGAGCACATTCATAAGTTTTTCGTCTTACATTTGTGATTATAGTTTGCTTAGGCTAGGTGGGATCATGGTTGAGGTTCGATATGAAACAATTCCTCACCGGGTTCTACACTTAGCTTTGGCGAGTATAACAACTAAACTATGTTTTTCAGTTATTCTAGCCATTGAAATCTATTGTTCAATCGAAGGAAGACTGTATAGCCGGTTAACTTGATTTGGAATACGAATAAATCACCGGGTATAACACTCTTCCTTTGATATGTTCATCAATTGTCGTGTGTTCTTCGAGCCAGAGATTTCGTTTTCGATATTTGTAGGAAGATTGCATAGTCGGTTACTTTGATATTTGTCCAGTCACCGGGTATACACTCTTCCTCTTTCAGGCTCACATTCGTCGTCAATTTTTAATCCCAAGAACAAATCATTATGACTCTTGTTTTTGTACTACTATTGTTGTTATTTTCTCTCTCTCTCTCTCGATTTCTTTGTTTATTAATAAATAAATAAATATATAAATAATTGAATTACTTGCTCATATTTTTGTTTACCATTAGCAAAACTCAATAAAGAGTAGAAGAAATTGTTCTTTTGATTAAATATTCATATATCCAAACTACTTTTTGAATTAAAATTCCCAGATCATTCTGCATATTTAACGAAAAAGAAACGTGTGAGTTGGCTGTCATCACTCTGTCAAGTGTCTCAAACCACATGCTCGACAATTGTTAATTAACAAAGCCAACGAAAAGTTATTTTCAGTAACAACACATTCGGATATACAATTTCGATTTCTAATGAATGAGAATCATATCATCCGGTATGATTAGTCGACGATTTTGACCTATTAAATTCTATTAACTAATTCCTCATCGAGGTAATCAAGTGGATTTATTTTGACAATTTAAAACCTAATGCTTTCCTAATTCTCAATAGATCAAAAAAAAACGAAGGAGAAAAGAAAACATTTTTCCTCTTCAAAAATGAATAATTCGATTGGTTAAATAGAAAAACCGAGACGGGATATGTTTCTCTTCAGTTCTATATTGTCATTTTTTATTGATTGATTTTGGCATTTATTAACGTACATCTTTTTTCATCATGTCATCTTAGATAAAAGAGAAAAACTAAGAAAAAAAAATAAATAGACAAGTTTCATCTTATATTATTCTGTGTTACACTTAGGAAAAAGAGAATTTGCTCAGGTCTTCGTTCTCTCTCATTCTCTTTTCTTTTTCTTTTTTTTCCGTGAGAAAAGCGGGTTAATAAGAAGTAATATTCGAAGTTAAGTGTTTGAGCCCCATGCATTTGAATGATTGTTACAGTGTTTCATTAGGTATTGCATGTTGACGAGAAATTTGAGCTGATCGATTATTCTGACAATGACATCGTGTCTTGCCTAAACGGTGAACACGATTTACTCGATTGTTTTTGCTATGAGCAAAAGTTTTCTTCTTCTTTTTTTATAGGAGGAGGAGCGTCTGTTTTTTTTTCATTTTTATTTTGACAGATAAGGTTCTTCGTTTTTTTCTTTCTTGACATTATTCGAACTAAATCGATAGGAGTTGTAAGTATTGATGCTTTCTCTTTTGCATTCCTTCAAGACAAAAGTCTAGTCAAGGACTTGTAAATCTGCCATCTCGAAAGTAGCACGTCTAAAATCATCATCGTCAAAACTTAAGAAACGTTAATCGATAGTTATTTTCTTCGTCTTGTTCTTCTTTTTAGAATATTATTTCAACTGAAAACCAAATGAATAAAAGTCATAATCAACGACCGAGGTAAGGATTTATAAATATATTCAACATGCTAAAGGTAGTAATAAATATCAAATTATCTAAATGAAGCTCGAAGGTGTCGTTATTCATTTTGAAATAATATTTCTCGTGTGCGATATTTGACATTTTACTTTTATATATTCATTAGTCGAGCACAGGTGCTGGTTAAACATTAATAAACTAGAATTGTTTATTAATTATGAGAGAGAGAGACAGACAGACAGAGAGCGAGGGAGAAAAAAACAAAATTTGATCAATGATCGGAAAATTTAAATTCAAGAAAAGAAAATACGAAAATCAAATATAATCAAGGAGGTATTCGAGAAATGAATGAGCTTGTTTTTCGAATTATTGTTTCATTTCATGCATGTATTCATAGAATATAAATTATTGATAAATAATATTATCTATCCAAGTTCAAAGGAAAATCAAGACTCAATAAAGAACGTCAAGGAAAAGGAAACAAGAGAAAAGTTCGATTTTCTCTTTTCTTCTGCTTCATCATCTCTGAGTTTCTCTTTTGGCAATCTACTTCTTCATCATCTTCTTCTTTTTTTCTTCTTTTTAATACTCTTCTATCTCGACAGAATTAGTAAATCTTCTCGACAATGATGAAGTCGAATTCTTTTTAAATAAGATCTTTTTTCTTGGTTTCAACCCAATCATCTCTTTTGCTTAGTTTGAAAATGGGTGAAAAACACGAGCAAACTATTGCCATGCTCAATGATGACAATCATCCAACACGAACAAGACTCGACGATAGTCGAGCTCCAACACCAAAAGTAAAAAGAAAAGAAAAGAAACGGAAAGTTTCTCGACATTTGCAATTCTCCTAGTGTTGTTCGAATTTTTGTGGGTCACTTCGAAATAATCTTCTACTCACATTAACCATAGCCGGTGTTATTCTCGGATTAATACTTGGATTTCTCTGTCGTATGAGAACGCCAACCGCCGAAACGATTATGATTCTCTCGTTTCCCGGTGACATTCTCATGCGTATGCTCAAAATGCTTATCTTGCCACTTATAACATCTAGTCTTATAACAGGTTGAATAACGAGAAACATTTTGTTTTATTACTTTTTCTTTATTTTTGATAGGTTTGGCTGTTCTTGATCCGAAATCAAGTGGTAAATTAGGTTTCTATGCAATGACCTATTACTTTTGTACGACGATTCTTGCTGCTATACTCGGAATTGTTCTCGTTCAATTGATTCGACCGGGTGAACGTGGAAATAAAAGTCAAGTACGAGAAGAATTACTAGGCGATGATCCAAAAGCAGATCAAGTTACGACGCTCGATGCTATCTTCGATCTATTTCGGTAGAAAATTCGAACGAAATACGCGAGAAACTAATTGTCGTTGATATTTGTAGAAATATGTTTGCAGAAAACATTATTCAAGCTGCACTTGAACAAGTTAAAACAACACGAGGTTAAAGATTCTTGTTGATTTTTTCTCTGTGAAGATAAAAATGCGCGATGTTTTCGTTTTCTCAGACGTGGTCAGTGTCAATGGCACACCGACAGATAAAATTAAATTTACAACACGTTATGTTTCTGGTACAAACTTCTTGGGTAAATACAACACTTCGTTTTGTCATTGGTTTTTTAAAACATTTGATGAATAGGCTTAATTACATTTTGTGTTGCATTTGGCATCGCAATTGGTACGATGGGCAAACGTGGTGAACCTATGTTACAATTCTTTTTAATCTTAAATGAAATCGTCATGAAACTAATCGCACTTGTCATGTGGTAGGTTTCCGTACTGTCGTTTTTTCTTGCTTCCTCTCGATTCTCTCGTTTAATCTAGGTATTCACCAATCGGTATTATGTTTCTAGTTGCTGGAAAAATCTTAGAAATCGACGATCTGGTTAAATTAGCTCAAAGTCTCGGCATGTACGCATTAACTGTACTAACTGGTCTAGCAATTCATTCATTGTTTACACTGCCGTTTATCTTCTACGTTGTAACACGACGAAATCCGTTTGCATTTTACAAAGGCATGCTTCAAGCTTGGCTAACAGGCATCGGCACTGGTTCAAGGTATCTAACGGATATGAATTCATAATTAAATGAGAAACAATAGAATCTTTTTAGTGCGGCATCATTGCCCGTCACATTTCGATGTTTAGAAGAAACATTGAAATTAGATCGACGTGTTACACGATTTGTCCTTCCGATCGGAGCGACAGTTAACATGGGTAACACACGAACGAAAGAAAACGCAACAACAATCGTATTTCGTTTGATTTCTAGATGGAACAGCTTTGTATGAAGCTGTTGCACCGGTTTTTCTTGCTCAATTAATGGGCAGACAATTAGGTATTGGTCAATTGATTATTGTTAGGTAAAAAACACGACGAAAAAAAAAACAAAAGCATTTGTACGAGTTGATTTTTTCATTTTAGTTTAACTGCAACAGTCGCATCAATCGGCGCTGCATCGATTCCTTCAGCTGGTCTCGTTACTATGCTCCTAGTTATGTCAGCTGTGAACATTCCAGCCAAAGAAATAACAATCATATTTGCCATTGATTGGGCTTTGTAATTCTTCGGCATCATAATACTAAATTTAAGCTAATATTTTCGTTTGGTTATTTTCTAGAGATCGAATTCGTACATCAGTTAATATCCTAGGCGATGGCATCGGTGCCGGTGTTGTCGATCATTTAGTTCGAAATGATTTAGGTCCACTTAATCTCGAAGAAGAAGGTCGTCCGTCTCGATCTATTCAAGTTCGTTCTGGATACGAACGTCCCAACGAACGACATGATTTTCACGAAACATCGAAACTCTAATAAAAAAAAAGCATTTTCTCATGTTTCTTCTTCTCAGGTTAACAACAACTAACCACTATCATTACTAACTTAACAAAAAAAAACAAAGAATTTTCTTCTTCTTCTTTCTCGAATTTTATCAATAGTGTCTTTATTCAAATAAATATTAGTCTAGTTTTGTAAACAAACAAACAGTCTCTCTCTCTCTCTCTCTCTCAATATATATATATATTTATATGTTATGTGTTTTCTATGTATATAGATTTACATGTCCTTATTATTTTTTGTTGATGTCGTTCATTCGCTTTGCATTTCAATATTAAAATAAAAACATTAAATAGAATAAATAAATGAATGAATGTATCTGTACGTTTATTTGAAATAAAAAAGATCTATTCAATGTCCATTTTCTTGATCGATATGAAGAAGTTGCTTCAATGTGTTCGATTCGACAGCTGAAATTAATTCATCGAAATCACAACAGTATTGTTCATCGAGAAAGATTTGTGGTAATGTTAATTTTTGATTTAATGATGCCATTGTTCGTTGAACAAATTCTTTTGCAGGACTATTATTCGGATCACTGATATCGATTTCTTCATAATCAATTTTATTTGTATCGAGAATATGTTTTAATTTTCGTTGATTACCAATAACTAATTGATTACTTGTGATATTAGTCATGTAAACTTTGATTGTCATTTTCTTTTTTGGTAAAAAGAATAGTCTTGTTTTCGTTTATTCAATTGATATATTGTGATGAAGGAAGAAGAAGAGATTGTTCTCCTATTATTTATTTATTTTCTTCATTTGAATTTGATTGGACATGGAAAACCAGCCGATCATATTCGAGTGAAGAAATAATTCCTTTTGTTTTCTAATTCTAAATCCGGATTTTGTTTTTCTACGTTCATGTTTTGACATTTCAAATCTCTTTTCTTCTATTATTATTAACCCCTCGAATCTTGAAAATTCCTTTTGTTTTGTCTCTTGATATATTTATTTATAAGAAATGAAAAACATCGAACAATAGTGAATTAGATTCGATCTAATTGAAGAAAGATTTTGCCGTCATAAAAAGGAATTAGTTCATCATCCATCGTGATCTCTCGATAGACATATTCATCTTTATGAATATCCGGCGTACAGATCGTCTTAAAGAAATAACTAAAAGACAAAAAGTCACGAGAATTCGAATTCGTTAATTGTCGTCCTACCGATAGGATGATTGTTTTCGAAATAATTGTCGAAATTCTTTGAATGTTAATTGCGAATGAATGAGAGGAATTGTTGAGAGAAGTGCCGTTGAACTATCGAGAGATGGATACCAAATAACATCGATTAATGTATCGTAATTTCTAAAGAAATCAAAAGGATGACTCTGGTTTTCTTTTGCTTCGCGTTTGAAGAATTACTTTTCAGATGCAACACCGGAATCGTATCGTTTAAATGAACTGTCGTATAGACAGTTATCGGCCTCGTCAATTGTTTTAGCGATTTGTAAATCGAGAACAGCCGATGGATCGTCTTCGATCGAACGTTTTCGTGTTTGATATGCGACGAGCCGATTTTTGAGTTCGTGAAAAAACGCCGAAGGATTTTGTTGAGCGAGATTATATTGGGTTTTCATAGTTTTCGAATTCTTCTATTTAACAAAAACAAGTCAACATTCAGCTTTTTTTTGTTTCGATTTCGAAATTTACCAGATCATCTTCTGTTAAACCTTCGATTGGACTAAAAAAAAACACAGAAAAACGTTCATTTATTATTTTGTTACTGTACTCGTATTCTTACAGTTGTGAAGATTTCATCATCAATACGACTGTCATTATTAGAGAAAAAAAACAGAATGAAACGATATGTATATGTCTCTCTCTCTGTCGGCATCATAGTGTAATCTAATTGAATCTGATTGATGTTGACAAGATAAAAGAAAGCGACTATGTTAGAAGTTAGAATCGATCAAAAGAAACAAGAAAAAAAAAAGAAAAGAGCGAGAGAAAGAGAAATAGAACTACGCATAGACTTCGATAGAAAATGACCGACACTTAATCATCTATCAGAACTAATCTGTAGATTGTTCGTTTTTACTTTTTAGTTAAACAAAAAGTCTTACTTCAAATGTATTTTCTTGTGATGAGATAAACGATATCGATGCATCGATGTAAACACCGATGGTTCATTAGATGATTGTCTCGTTTCGAGATGATTCTTTTGTTCGATGAGAAATTTCGGATAACACATTTGCAACATATATTTAAGAACATATTCTTGTGCTTGATCATAGAAATGACTGTGATAATCATGTTTATTCAAACGTTGTTCGATCGATCGAAGTAAATAATCAGGTAGAGAGAAGATCTTCGATGAGCAAAGATCTTTGCCCGATGAGAGATAATGTTTGTAGATTAAACGAATAATAGCTTTGGGATTGATTTGATTATCTTGAAGATTCTGTAGGCCATCGCAAGCGAGATAAAATTCTAAGATATGCGATAAACCTTCGGATTTCATGTAGGTATAGAAAATTTCGCATGAATCAGGATGAATTAAATAAGCAAGAAATTCTTTTCGCAATTCAGTTGACATATTGAATCTGAAATAAAAATAAAATAAGACAAAACGACGATGTGTTTGTCTCGTTTATATAGGACGAGCATCGATTGATGATCTCATTCGTTTTGGATACGAATGAGAAAGAGACTTAATCGAGTTCTCATGATAATTTCTGATCGTGTGTTTGACATTCATCAACGATGAGGTAATGGGAAAATGTAATGTATTACAAATTAGCGAATGAATATCTCAATTAGAAGAATCTGTAGAAAGGGGAAAAAGGAAAGGACAAAAAAAATCATGAATGAACAACAAGAGACAAAACGACAATAAGATAAAACAAACAAAAACTTACTCATCATCAATGTCATCATCAAATGCTCTT
>ERZ778026.180-NODE-180-length-105762-cov-103.013036_pt1 | contig 105762 bp, 149 predicted proteins | sample MGYA00375756_ERZ778026 | MGnify/ENA primary metagenome ERZ778026 (study PRJEB29350, sample SAMN05389820) | bioreactor metagenome | isolation source: Ammonium sulfate bioreactor | place: South Africa: University of Cape Town | collected 2014-02-18 ... | reverse complement strand
ATCAGAAGATATCTCGTTCGTATTGTATGCTTGGGATTCTTTTCTTCTTCTTCTTTTTTCTTTCTTTCTTGTTCTTCTTCTTTTCTTTCCACTCTCTTTTGCAAATCGAGAATAGAAACAGAGACATGTCTGTTTATCAATGCTGATTATTATTTATTGGCTTTTGTATGATGAGCAGTAAGTACTCGTACTAGTAATAGACGACGACGAAGAAGAAAAAATGCGCGTCAACCCCTTCCAACGCATTACTTCTTCCGTCATCGCATATTATTGTATATATGTGCGAGTATGCGTATGCATCGACTCGTATGTTGATAAATTTCTCTCTTTCCCTCTCGTTTGTTCTATTTCCTATCTTCTTTTTATCATCATCATCATCAGCTTTAATATCATCATCGGAGAAAAACGTTTTTGATTATCATCACTCGTTAGACTCTATATCTAAAGCAATAAATCGGTCTCGAGAAAGACACTTCCGTTACATTTATATATCTATTCTGCTAATCAAGTGCTCTACACGCCCCTAGTTAAGTGACAGAAAACAATCTCCTACTGGCTGATTAACAGTTACGAGTAAGTACAATCGAAATAAATAGCAGGTTCTTTCGAATGAGAATTATCTTTTTTTGTTTTGTTTTTATTTTTCTAAGCAGATGCATCTAATTGATAAACCCTCAGAAGAAGAAAGGAACAAAAAAATGCCTTTCTATTACATCATTTCGCTTGAGATGTGTCATAATAAATAATATGCAATTTTTTTTTCACATCAGAAAAAAAATGCAATGGAACTAGAATAAGAATATAAATAGACACAACAAATGCGTATATCAATCGATCATTATATTGACGAGTGATGATATGTATATATATATTATTTCGTGAGAAAAAAAAGATGTTCCTCATTTCTTTCATTTGATGCCTAGAGCTACAAAAAACGAGAAGAACTCTCTTGTCATAGACACACACACACACATATTAATATAGAGATTTTTTAATATATGCCATATCGATCATCGTGATCGGTTTAGTGGAATAAGATGACGAATAAAAACCGACGCAATCTCAGTTCGAAATATACTCATGTTGACCTTGAAATAAAAAAGAACATTACGGAAATTTAACATGTTCCGTTCCGGATTCGCGTGACATGATGCATATACTAGTAGCGTCACTTGTCTTTTTTTCTCCTAACGTGTAGCTTTTTTTCTCTCGTCTTCATGTAAAAAGTCTGCTCGACAGCAACATGCATGTTTCCCATCATTTGTCTAGATTGAGCATTTTTTCTTCTTCTTCTTCTTCTTTTACTTCTTAATCGCCAATTCTTTTCTCTTTTTTTTCTAGATTGAAAAAGAGAAAAATATTATCGAGATTTGTTTGAGAGTTCTCGTTTTTTTTTGCACAAAGATCAACAGGTTCGGTGAAGTAGGAAGAGATACTCTTGCAATTTAAAACAGCAAGACACCGAAATGTTTCTCATTCGGTCTTATTACATATAGCCCAGTGCGTTTCACTTTTCTTCTGACGTTTTTTTCTCTCTCTCTCTCTCTCTCTCTCTCTCTCTCTCTCTCTCTCTCTCTCTCTCTCTCCCTTTATAATCTCAGTAATACGTCGTTGTCATCATTCATGTATTGTAATGAGACAGGAGAACAAGGAAGGATAAAAAGTGAGTGCAAGAGAAATTACTTTCTCTCTACATCTAAATCAGTTCAATTTTATGTCCTTCAAGCTTTCGAAAAAGAAATAATTGTGCGTGCGTATATGAACAAGTTAGCTAATAACGTATTCTTTAGTTTGTTTCTTCGAGGGTCAATCTTCATCTGATTAGCAGAGTCGAGAGAAGAGAGTGAAACTAAATAGGAGTAAATCAATTTTATCTTTCTGCTGGTTCATGTTAAGAACATAGATAGAGAAAGAAAGAAAGAACGTGTGCTGACGTTGATGATGATGACATGTTTGTTGTGCAATCAACTACAGCGCGTTCGATTGATATGTGTGTATTTCTCAGATGATTGTATACAGGATATATAGATGAGCATTTGGATCATTCGATTATCTAAGCAAGATGGATAGAGGAGAGTGAGAACGAGCGAGAAAAGACGAAGCCAATGATGGTGAGTGTGTGTGTGTGTGTTTCAATCGTGAAAACTTTCTGTTTTTTTTCCAAAGACAAAAATATCGGATTTTCATGAAATTTTGTGTTGAAAAATATTTTAGTATTACACAAGAAAATATATTCAAACATCGAACAATCGTTTCGATGATCTATTAACACCCTCGTCTTGTAATTCGAATCGATACAGTGTACCGAATTATAATCTTTTAACAACAAGAAAATCAACAAGTAAAAATTCGATTCAACAACAATACGTAACATATGCACGTCATCCATCGAATCCATTGCCATCTATTCCTGTTCTCAAGACAGCTGTTCGAAAATCGTGTTCAACTATTGGAATTAGTCGGGTAGGTTGATGACTTTCTTTTTGCTTCTTTTCTCAGCTTGAGATCGGGCGCCATCTTCTGTTAGATAAGCAATCTCAGTCAATAGATATATGTCACGAACAATTACAAATCAATCAGTTGTTGAAATAACCATCGCACTTGTTTATCTTATTTGATCTCGTCAGAAAACAAGAATTTCTTCGCGTGTTCTAATCGTTTTTGTTCGTGTGATGCATGTTGATATTGACATAGCTAACATTTGTGCATAGCACATATCTTGACGAGTTTTTAGACAGTATGTGTCTTTATTTATAGTATCGCTTGAAGCAGTCGAACGATTATCTTTACATGATTGAATGACAGGTAGAATGTCATGCGAAACTGATTGTCTATATGTGCGTTTACTCGAACGTTTTCTTTTTGTGTTGTTGTTGTTTACATAAGTTTTTCCTCTTCGCCATCGGGAAAATCATCAATATTTCATTAACAGCTTGTTCACAAAAGACAATCTATCGCTTTGTCTAATATTAATCGATTAAACAAATGTCGAGACCGTCAATCTCTCGTTTCTTTTTTGTGTTCCTATGTGTTGGTGAATATCCAAATGAACATTAATCTAATGGTAATTTGTATGATGTTTACTCGTCGATATACAACTTTTACATATGCGTGTTTTGTTAATGAATAAATGTTAAGAAATTCCAGTCACCAATGTTGTTAGTGTGTGTTTAACACATAGATATATACAAAGTAACGACAACAATTCGTCTAGGGACGAAAATCAATTTCCTGTGCGTGCATGCAAGCAAGCAAGTCGTTATACGCAAACTCGTTTAGACACACTCTTGCAGAACATGAAAACGTGCGACGATAGTCAATAAAAAAAACTGAGAGAACAAGAAGAAGAAGAAGAATTAGACGAGAAAAGTTACTCTAACACCCACTCTTTAGTTCCTTTTTTTTTTGCTTTTATTATGACATTTATCAAAATTCGATTTACCAACTAAGTATATGTTCTAATTGCAACAAGGGATATTATTTAAGATGAGAGAGAGAGAGAAGCAAACAACTCGGTTCTTTTTTTTTGCTTGCTTGACAAAGTCAGATCAGATTTCCTTGACGGAATCAACTGTCGGTTTATAACGAAGAAGATTTCTGTCCATCAAAATATCTAACTAACATAAAATCTGAAAAAGAAATTTAGTTTTCCTGTCGTCTTCTATCTCAACATCGAAGATAACATTAACACAAAATGCTTGCATGCGTTCGTTGTTCTATGACATCGACGATAGATAGTTGTCGATGTGTTCAGGCTGGCTTATGATTTCGTTAATGCAAATTGAATCTATCTGCTAGTTCTACTATCAACTGGAGGAAAGGACGAAAAATTCTTGATGATGCACATGAACGATGTTTCGACGAGTAGTTAGTCAGTCAGCAAACTCAAATAGAATCGAGATGGAGAGAGAGAGAGAGGGATGGATAGATACAAACAGACAGCGCGCGCCGTTCTCTCTTTCTGTCTGTCTCTCTTTCCTAGTATTTTCTCTTGTTGCTTTGCAATGCTCGCTCACTCTACTAGCTCGTAGAAACAAATATCATAAATAGAACAGAGGACGAGAAAAAGACTCTCGCTGCCATGTTAATGAAAAAGACTGCGAACATAACAAGAATGTCGTTCGTCGATGCGAACACAGAACACTGGAACATTGTCGAGTCAATTGACATGTTTGAATTGTGTGTGCATCATCAATACAACGATCGATTTTAAAAGCTCAACTACCTGTCATCATTAGTCATTTTCCTGTCTTTCTTTCTTACTCACAATTCTTTCCGTTCATCGTCAATCACGTCGTTTGATCCTCTGCACGGTACCACCACATATTTTCTGTCGTCCAGATACGGTTCGTTATTCACTCGTTCTCAACGTGCATGATCAACGACAACGACGACGTTTTAATACATCCTATCGATATATCAAAGTGTCGTCGCCAACATTGCGCAAACTTTGTCTACCGTGTATAACGGCGCGAAATCATCATTCAATCACCAAAAAACCACCGAAAAAAATCAATCAACAACAAGCCGAACTGGCGCCAAGGACATATGATCTCTCAACAACAGTACCGGCGGTGCACAGTAGTGAATATTTACTAGAAAACGATGCTAATCATACTCCTAAACAGCAACGACACGAGCATTGCGAGATTTCATCTCATCATGATGAAACAGTTGAGAGAAATTCTAATGAAATATCATTGACTACGGCGAACTTGCCGACAAAAGTAGATTCCGAAACCTTATTATTAAAATTATCACCATCTGGAAATGAAATAACGAGATCAAACGATGATTATGTGGTAGGTACTTTTTTGAAGAATTGAGTTCGAAATTAATATTTTCCAAGTATCTTTAGTATATAATCATATCCGTCATTTCTTTTTTTTTCTTCGTCGTCTGTTTTTAGTGTGATGATCAAACGCCATTGTTAACATCGGAACTTGCCTCTACTATTAAAGATTCAGCGAACCGTACGTCTCGCAAATATTCACTCAATGCAATTTTACCCCTTACACACTCTTCAAACTCGCATCCGCTTTGTTGTTCTTTGCCGACGACAGTTGCAACTGGTCTTGCCAGTAACATAACTGCCGGTGATGACAAGAAACAAACACGTCATAGTGCCGATATAAAATCTCATTCTCATCGACTTTCACTTTCATCTGCATTTCGTCGACATTCGTCTACAAAAAATTCAATCATTGATTCAATCAAGCAACCTTCATCATCGTCCCAAACGTCTCTTCCACATCAACGAAACGATTCAGATCAAACATCAGTATTCAAATCGAATACTAAATCTTATTTACGAAAGAAATCCTCAACAATAACACCCGTCACATCGTCGACCTATCGAAAAGATTTCATGCAAAAAATCGAACGTTTTCGCTTCATTGATGATAGTGCGTCGAGCACAACAACAGTGACGTCACCTGTTGAAAGTATCGATCGATTAAATAGTCATCAGCAACCTTGCAATCATCTCATCACAAGTGCTATCGAACAATTTGATGATTATGTTCGTTCGAGATATTCGAATAACGACGAAATCGATTCGTATATCGATCGATTAAATACAGATTTATTAACAAATGGTTCCTATTCAGATTTAAATATCTTAAATACGAATCCAATAGACAATTTAACACATAATCAACAACAAATCACATTCAAACCGGTGACTAACAACAGATCGAATCATTTCGAACCAGTAAGTGCGCGTTTGTTTTTTGCTTCTAGTAAATCCTATTAAGTTCTATTCACTTTTCCATATAATTAAATTGTATCATTTCCGCTTCGTCTATATGTGTTAAAAACCGGTATTCCTGGGGATTAGAAAAATAACAAAATAATAATAATAATAATAATAATTCTGTTTTTCTAGACTGACTATCAGCAACCAATCAGAACTTCAGCGCCAATAAACGCCCGAGAAAATCCATTAACACGTCCAACAAGTATTCATACAAATGGACATTCACGTTCGATGGATTTCTCATCGAATCAACATGAATATCATCGGCCAATAACTCTCATCAATCCAACGAATACAACCTATGAAACATCATCATCATCTCTTGCAACAATAACATCAGGCCGTAGTTCGGCAAGTTTAGAATTCAATGACGATAGTAAACCATCCGGTGTACTTGTCGACGATGATTTTCTGCCGATGTCATCGCCTGTTGATGATCACTTTTGGGACATGACAAATCCGAATTTCTTCGCGAAATTTTCATCGAATAAACAAAAAATCAATACCAATGAATGTTTTCCAAATGTCGGCTCATCACCTGATATCGAAGTCAAACATTTTCCATTAGTAACATCAACGAATGATCAACCATTATCGGAAACATCATGTGATGAAGATGATGATGATGATCAACGGCAAACGTATTCAGTTCATGAATATCAATTAAAAGAACTACAAAAACCAATCGTTATTCATCATCGATCAGTTCTTAATCCGTCCGTTCAATCAAATGAAACAACGCCTGTTAATGACGACTTGTCATTAGCAAATCTCTGTACGTGTCATTTGAAAATCGACGAAGAAAGAAAAAAAAACTGATAATTTGCTTCTTTTTTTAGCATTAGATTATCAACAACGTTCGAATGATGAATCGCTTCTAGAAAAATTTGCTTCAGCCAATGCCGAATCTCTTCAAATGTCAATTCATTCTCCTCCATTACGTACATTACCGGCAAGTACAGATATAAATTCATCAGCTCAACAATATCCTCAAACAATCTACGAAGAAGATGATACACAAGACAGTTCAACAAACGATAATATATCCGATGATAGTGCTGATAATGGTGAAATTGATCTTGTTCATGAATTTGAATTATCACAACAACAGGAACAAACAAATGCAACATCTCATCTTTGGAGTACAAACGATCGTGATATATTTATTCTACAGGAAGATGATCTTCTATCTGCACTTGTGAATACACCGACAACGATATCGGCACGTCCTCTACCACCATCAATCATGAAAATACCTCAAAATAAATCGATCGATAGTATTGATGAACAACAACAACAACAACAACCATCAACACCAACAGCAACAACTACAACTACAACAGCGAATACATTGAGACCAAAAGTACGATTCAATCTGGATCCTCAATACGAACGTGAACGTGAATGGAATAAAGTTAATAAACTACTGGGGAATAGTGTTGAATGGACTGATGAATTCGAAGTCTAGCCAAAACGCAACAATTCTAATCTATTTATCATCAGTCAGATGATTTTCTCTTTCTGTTTTGCAATTGCTTTTCTTCTTTCTCTCTCTTGACATTTATGTATGTTGTACAGCTCTCATTTTTTTTTCTTTGCTCTTTTATTAGAAAATCTGCCAGATATCTAAACTATAAAGAAACATTTTTCTATTTATTTCAAGAATGATAGAATTTTTGAAATTTCTCATCTGTTGGCTTAAGAATGGTTTGATCCTTGAGATTAACAAGCCAGCCCGGTTCAAGACCGAAGAAAATCTGTCTCGGATCTTTTCGTAGACGAAACATCGACGAATATGCCGATGAATCCGCAAGTTTATAACCATATTTCTGTGCTAAACGTTGTCGTTCTTCACGAATCAAATCCGGATTTGCTAGATAACCACGTTGTTTCGGATTTGTATAGTATTCAATCGCATTGATCGGCGGTGTGTCACATCGAGGTATTGGTTCTCCACGTTCGAAGAATTTCTTCGCATCGATCAACGCAGATAAGGAGATAGGATCGAAATAACGTGTAGTTAAAACACCACCGCAACGTTCAATAGCAGCAATAGCTAATTCACTTGCAACCCATTGAATTTCGAGATTAATCGGAGTTGAAAATAGATCAGCACCCTGAGAACAAGCAGACGAAAATGTTTTCAACTTTTTTTTTTGAATTTACTTCATCGATTAACTGCAAACCGAATTGTCGTTGATCTGGTTGAATATCAAATAATTTCGTATTACACAAAACCGGTAGATCAATTGGTTTAGCTGGATTAATACGACGAAGATCGATTAAACGTTGAAGTGTACGTAATGATATCGGTAAATATTGTCTTGCTTCTCTAAATATTCGCTAGATTATTCATTGAAAAGAAACAATTAAACACAACAACGTACTCAACACCGTCGTAGTACGGTTCTTTTGGAACAGTTAGTATCCAAGGTAAACGTCCCTCGGCTTGAATTGGATCGATACCGTGCGGTGGTAGAGAATTTCGAGCTATTGGACCTTTGCGTTTGATACTGATGTGCATTGTACTTTCATCAGGCTAGAAAAATTTCCAAAATACTAAACTCTCGAGATAAATAAATCACAAATAAATTACATGTTCTTTCTTCCATTTCTCTGTTTTTTCCAAAGGCATCGGTAGATTTTTCAAAGTAACTCGTTGCATTTGTCTTAAAATCTGCAGACCTTTTTCAATCGGCATGGTTTTTATTTCGCCTTCTATTTATCTATAATAAATATCACAAAAAAATTCAAAGTTCAGCAAACAAAAATTTTCTGTTTTTATTAAATCATCATCAAAATTAAGAATCATTCGATGAGTCCGAAGCGGGACTGATCGATGAATGGTTGTCTTCATCGGTTTTCTTAGCATCATCGGTCACAATCACAAGATTATCCGAGTTATTTTCTGTGGTTAATGGTGGCCGATTTTTAAGTTTTTCGGCACTTTGTAATTGCCAAGCAGGAATCGATGGTGGTCGTGGAGGTGCCGATGGAAATTGCGATCGACTCAAGCAAAGTCCTTTGATAACTTGAATTTCTCGTTTTAGTTCGGTGAATGACGATGAATTTGTTGTTGAATTCAGCGTTAAATGTAATTGATCAGCTGTTTGTTCGAGTTTCGTTATACTCGTTTGCATATCTTGAAGAGTTTTTTGTAGATTTTGAATTGTTTTATTGAATTCATTGGCTTGATTCGATTGTTTCTAAATCGAAAACGAAGAATAAAAATTGAAAGTTTAATATTCGTACCGAGAGAAACCACTGTTTGAAGAGTTTGATTGCTAAGCCAATGAGTCCCGCAAGGATTAAATCGGAGAATAATCGTCGAAGGAATGATGGCTGTTGATTGGCGACAAGTGATTGATTTAATTCTAGAATTGAATTATGACAAACGAAGACGACGAAAGAGGAAAAAATAACAAACCTGATTGTGGAACGAGTTTAAATGCGTAGTTAATTTCATTGTCTGTTAAACCTGTATGAAATAATAGTTCAATTAAATGCAGTTTATCATTCGTGATTGAAGTACCTTTTTGTTGAAGAAACATTCGTTTCTTTTCTATCGATTCTTTTGCGACTTTGGAATTTTTTAAAAAACCAATTGCAGTATCGACCTATAAAATCCAATTGAAAATAAATAACTCTTATAAATATGTTTCATTTACTAAATCTGATCGAATTGCAGTATTTTCTGCCATTTTAAAAGTCTTATCTAGAATAACAATGAAAAAAAAACACATGAACATTTATTTTCTCATAAATCCAAATCATCGTCTTCATCTTCATCGATATCATCTTCTTTATCATACGTATAATGTATTGTCGATCCATCGTTTGTTGTTTGTATGCTAAAACGAACATTATTTGATAAGAATCTCTTTTAAATTTGTTTATTCCTACTGTTGTTTTGTGTACGGTAAAACAAGATTATTCTTAGCTGTGAGTTCGTCATCTTTAAGTCGAAGATTGAAAGTTAGATTAGCGGTAACATCTGATTTCGATTGATCAGCATTGGATTTTAATTTTCGATTACTGAATTTCTCTTCACGAAGATTAACAATATTCAATTGAGAATCAATCGAAAATCTTAAACACTGAAACACAATTGATTCACGTAGAGTAAACTTTCAAAATCACAAACAGATTTTATTGTCTCGACACTGGTTCGTGATCGTTGTTCGACTCGAGCTTCAAGATTATCCGTATTCACTTGTATTTTCACTCGAACGGTTATAAACGAAATTGAAACTAAATCTTTCAAAATCGAATGATCTTCGAGACAATCCGAAGGTATCACAGCCATAACAACATTTGTTTCTAAATGAATTATTGACTTTCTGTCTTTTGTTTTGTTTTAAATTAAAAGAAAAGAATCTCGTACGACTCCAATTGAATAGCAAACGGAATAGATCGCCTTGGTTCATTCGTAGGAATAACCATGGAAGAGATTCGATTAGAATAAGATTTTTCTCATCGGTTGTTTTGATGCAATCAGTGAGCGATTTATTCGAATTGACTTCATCGAATAGATCGATAAGATTGATTCTAAATGATACCGGTCCATTGACTTGCAATTCAAATAAGAACATACTTCGGATTTCGAATTGAATGAGAATGAAAACAATTGGTTTCATTATGTTCGGTTAAAAGAATATCAACTTTTGTAAATCTAAACAAAGGATTTTGTTCGAGGAATTCACTGCTGAAATGAATTTCTAACGAACTTATTCAGAGATTCCAATGCATAGGCACACGTAAATTGAAAACCTAATGATGATTTCGATGGATTTTCATCTGTATGAACAAATCAAAGCAATGGAATACTTTCAAAACTTATGAAAAATAATTACCAATAACAAGAATTAATGATGATTTCAATTGACTATTTAATCTCGATGAAAGCATGATTATGAAAAACTCCTTCGTGTAATGTTTCATTCAATTCGATAGGCAAATCTCCAATAGAAATTCAGCAAGCATCTCCATCTATTTGAGAAGAAAAAACGGCTTTCGATCATTCGTCGTTGAATAATAAACCAGCAGAGTGTGTGTAGTGTGCACGCACGCCCATCGAACGCGACCGAGAAAGAGAGAAAAAAACGGATTTTGAATTTGTTTGTTTATTATTTTTGATATTTATTTACTGTATTAACAAACAAAATTCTTCATTGATCAAATTTCAGAAGAAAAAAATGACTAATCGAAAGAAAATGATACAAAATCAACAGATAAATCAATCGAAAGTAAATTCTAATAGTAGCAATAATAATAATAATAATAATAATACGCCTAAGTAAGATTTAATCGATACAACCAATTAGTCATTCGATCGATTGATCGCATTTTTTTAGATGCCAAACTGATGATGATAATTGCTCAGTGATTTGTTATAAAGATTCTCGTGTAAAGACTTTTCTCCTTGTTGCTGTTTTTTTCTTCGTTTGAGAGCAGAATTTGTATTTAGGATGAACATATCGGTGTTATTCGTATTCGTCAACAACCTGTCTGTCCAGCGTGTAATATCATGCGACCGACGATAACAGCTTATTATAAACATCTCATCGAAACAACTCATCGTGAAACAGTGAAAAAATTATGCGATGAAAATAAATATCAACCATCGATCTACGATCAAGTTATTCATCTTGCTTTTGCTAACAATGTAAGTATTTGTCTCTCCTCTATGAATCGAATGACCTTGTCGTCAAGATTGACAGACAAACATATGGAAAGTCGATATCAGTCAAGGCAAAGAATATATATTTTTGCTTTTCTCTTCTAGTTGCATTATCAGAGTCCGAAATTTCATTTTTTGTATAAACATGCCGATGAAGATGCAGATGTTTCGATGGATATCGATAAATCTACGGCAATCAACGGACGTAAACGAAGAAATTTCGAAGTGTCACTTGTTTTTCAACAGAAAATCTACTCACACATCGGTCCAGCAACTCCACAAATACGTGAACAATTATTCAAAGATTTAGTTAAAGATCGAACAGATGAAATTGCTCGTTTACCAAAAGAAATCTACTATGCTCAGAGTATTTTCAATTCACAAGAAAAAAACAAACAAATAACTCTTTTTTTACTAGAAAAAATTCTTCAATCTCAAGAGAAAGATCAATCGTCGTCAGAAAATCCAACAGAAGACTCAATCACTCAAGACGAGACTCTCGATAGTAAATTAACAATCGATTCGATTCTTCGCGATGTTTATTCAAAATCCGGCGAATTTCAACGCGAACAACAATTCTATTCGGGCATCGCTCGACGAGCTTTTCGAAAGAAGAACACATTCTTTTGTGATATCTGTGAAAAGTTAATTCTTCCATTGGATAAACATTTTTCGCAGCATTTCAACGATAACAAACATGTTGACAACTTCCGTAATTATCAAAACGAATTTCTTCCATGGCGACGAGCGATGCAACAGGTTTGTTACGTTCGCATTTCTTTTTTTCTTAATCTCAGTTTTTCGATTGACTGTAGTCGTTAATCACCGAACAATCGGTAAAAGACATTCTCGGCAATGATCAATATGAACAATTCAAACAAACAATGGCGACTTATCTCGCGCCGAATACGCTTTCGAATCGAGGACGATTTTGTTGTGGATATTGCGAACTGATTTTTACAGATCAATGGACACTAGAAAAAGTACTTTTATTTTCAAAAAAAGTCAATAAATTCTCTTTCTCTCTCTCTCTCGTTTTCCTTTCAAGCATTTACATTCAAACGAACATAAAGAAAAACAAACATCAGCCGATCATAAAGAATTAATTCTCGTAAGAAACTATCTTCGCAAATCAATCAAAAGTTTTATTTTTTGCTGTTAGAATTTTGCAAATAGTATCACACTTCCGATAATATTCAAGTATAACGGAGTGAAAAGTCTTTCAGAAGTACCTGAAGATATTCGAATACGTTACGAATGTCGAGCTGTTACTCGAACGCAATATGACGATGATGTCAATACGTTTATTCGAAGTTATCCATTTGATACACTCGAAGGTGCTACACGACTCTTGTCGAATCGAGCTGCTCGACGACAACGAGCGAATCAAGCCAAAACTCAAGTCAAAAACGGCAGACCGAAACAAACACCAACGAATCATCAACGAGGTTCGATTGAACTCGAAATTGAATTTAGAATTCCGATGATTTCTGTGTTCTTGTTTAGGACCGGTCGTTAAACGAACGTTTCCTCATTCAGCTCCGACGAATAAACGATTTCGTTCGGATTTGAATAGTTCATATCCAGGTGCTAATCGTGGTCCAGGACTAATTGGAAATTATCCTCGACCAATGCCGTACAACAACGGACAACAGAATTGGCCAACTCGATATCCCAATGATCAACATCCTCAACAACGACAAGAGTTTTTCGATCGACCGAACTTTTCTATTCAACCTGATAACAATAATAATAATAATCATAACAACGGATTCTACGGTTCGAGACCAACACATCCGATGCCAAATGGAAATAATTATAATCGACAAATGAATTACAATGAAATGAATGAACGAACGTTCAATCATCATCAACAGAACTTCGTTCGACCTATGACTCAAGTTTGTTTATCTTATTTTTTTGTCTCTCATAATAAAATCCAATTTCTAAATCCAGTCTGTGCCTCCGGACTACCGCCAAGAACTACCACACAATCGTGCCTATCCAAACAACAATTTCTCCCAAAATCCACCCGTCAATCAAATGAATTATCAAAATCCCAATCCACCATTTTTCCAATCACCTGTCAATAGTTCGCCTATGCATTCATATGCCGATTACCGTTCATCATCAGCTCTACCAACAGGTAATTCTCATTCATCGATGTATCCACCGCCACCACCACCGGCACGAACTTTTGATGAATTTGGACATTCATCGAATTCCTACAATCGACAGACATTCAGTCAAACATCTTGGCACGGCGGCAGTTCAAGAGATACAAACCCGAATTCGAACATGAACAATCGCGGACGTCGAGGAGGTGGACATGGTCCAAACTCATTTCCCACGCACAAACAAGCAACTGCAACATTTTCTTATAGTAGTAGTAGTAGTAGTAGTAGTAGCAACAGTAATAATAACAATAATAACAACCAGCAGATGTCAACACGAGGTCGAATTTTTACTAATCGATATTGAAAAGCTATATTTTTGTGGATCGTTTTCAATTCCGTTGTTCATTTTTTGTTCTTTCTCTTATAGTAAAGTATTGCTTACATGTATGTACACATTTCTTCGAAGAAAAACAGCAAAACTTCCTTCATTTTCTCATCATAGTTTGTTATTTTCTTCTTCTTTTTTTTGAAAAAACTTTGACGTTATTTCGTAGACAAAAAAAAAGAACACACACATATACTCACATACATTTCAATTTTATAGATTGAATGACATCGCGTCAATTCACACAAACAAGACGTGATAGTGCCACTGTTCATGCATATCCAACTCCATCGATGGTATCGATCGTACTCGGTGCACAATGGGGAGATGAAGTCAGTTGATTTGTGTTTCGTTTTTCGGATTTCAGAGTTTTTAAATAGGGCAAAGGCAAACTTGTGGATTTATTAGCTTCAGATGCTGACATCGTTTGTCGATGTCAAGTAAATCGAATCGATTTTCTTCGGTCTGTTTTTTTTTGAATAACAACTTGATTAGGGAGGAAACAATGCAGGTCATAGTGTCGTTGTCAATGGAACTGAATATGACTTTCATATGCTTCCATCGGGTTTTCATCTTGAAAATTGTATTAATATAATTGGTTTGAGATTTGAGTTTGTTTTTGTTTCGTAGAAATTTTGTTTGCTTAGGAAACGGTTGTGTGGTTAATCTGCCGGAATTATTAGAAGAAATTCAAAAGAATGAATCACGTGGAGTAGCGAATTGGAAGGAACGATTGAGAATATCTGATCGAGCTCATTTAGGTAGAGAAAGCTCGTGATTGAATAATTCAATTTTGCATGAGTTTAATTTGTAGTTTTTGATTTTCATAAACAAACTGATGGATTGATCGAACGAGGTCGTGGTAAAAGCAGGTATGTTGATCGAATATGTTTATTTAATTGAAAACGACAAAATTTAGTTTGGGAACAACGAAAAAAGGAATTGGCCCAACATATTCGTCGAAAGTAGATTGTTTCACATGAAATCTTGACTAGAAATACAATCAATTGTTTAGGCAACACGAAATGGCATTCGAATGATTGATTTAATGGGTGATTTTTCTGTTTTCAGTGACAAGTTTGTTTCATTGAATTCAAATAATTTTTTAAAATTTCTAATAAATTATAGATTACGAGCTCTTTATGATTATTACAAATTGACATTTCCCGATTTGGATGTTAACATCGATCAAATCATCGAACAATTCAAACAATTAACTGACTATTTTCGTCCGATGACTATCGATACAATTGCTTATTTAAGTGACGAGATTATAAGTGGTACAAAGAAGATTCTTGTCGAAGGTGCCAATGCTACTATGCTCGATATCGATTTTGGTACCTATCCATATGTGACATCATCGAATTGCAGCATCGGTGGTGTCTGTACAGGACTCGGCATACCTCCGAAATATATCGGAGATATCTATGGAGTTGTCAAAGCTTATACAACACGTGTTGGCGATGGGGTTTTTCCAACAGAATTAAAAAATGTAGAGACGAGAAATAAAAACAAAACTGATATTTCAATGATGAATTTGTTTTTTGTGTTAAATAGGAAATTGGCGAACATTTGCAAACACGTGGAAGAGAATGGGGTGTAACAACAGGTCGAAAACGACGTTGTGGTTGGTTAGATCTTGTTCTACTTAAATATACGAATATGATCAATGGTTTTACGGCTCTATGTTTAACGAAATTGGACACACTCGATGAATTAGCTGAGATTAAAGTCGCAACGAATTACAAACGAAATGGCGTTGAATTGCCAAGTTTTCCTGGTAAAAAAAAATCGAAAGAAATCATTGAAATTTTCGAAAACTATTATTTGTTCGTTCATTAGCATCTGTTGATACAATGCACGATATCGAAGTTGAATATGTAACATTTCCGGGTTGGCGTGGACGATCAACATCCGAATGTCGTACATTCAATTCATTGCCACATAACGCAAGACTTTATGTGCAGTTTATCGAACAGTATCTCGGCGTACCTGGTTCGTATTCGCATTTTTTTCTTTTGTATTTGATTGACTTTTCGTTTTATTTGTTTAGTTAAATGGATTGGTGTCGGCAAAGATCGAATGGCGATGATTCGAGTCTTTTAAATCGTTTTTTTTATAACCACGCGTTCATTGCATTTGTGAACCTTTTTTCTTCTCTCGTATACACGAATTTTCTCACATAGTTTGCAGTGTGTTTTTCTTTTCTCGTGATAACACTTTTTTTTCTCGAACAGTGCCTTTATTTTTTAGTAATTTTGAATAACAGAAAATAAATAGTTAGATTTATGTACGTAACAAATCGAGCTTCTGTTCTCAAAAGATTAAAAGGACAAAACGATTGAATTCTAACCTATCAAAGAGTAAAACATTTCGATAATTTATTTATCTCTATGTTCTTTGATCAAAGTACACTTCATCGTACTTGACAATAGATTATTGAAAAGAAAAGAAAAGAAACAGATTTCTTATTTGTGCTTTATCATCGTGTTCGAATATAAATTGTTTTCGATTGGTAATGATTAAGACCGATCATATCACTGGTAAGTTTCGTTCGTCTTGAAGTATATTTATTACACTACGATAAGAAACATAAACCTTTTTTACGGACAAAAGAGTGTCACCGGTACAGAAAGAGAGACGTGATTCGATTTAATGAAAAATAATCAAGTATCTCCTTGTCCTACTCTAGCTGAGACAGATTCAGTCCATCGTCGGCATGTTTCAACACCTGTACCAACTGAACATCGACGTATTTCACTTGCGTCAGTTCTTCAAGCAGATCCAGTCAAAGCAGTTCTACCAACCGATGAAGTTACACTCAAGAGACATCTTGGTCTATTCTCAGGAATTTGTTTTATTGTTGGAATTATAATTGGTAAAATGAATTCTATTGAGTTTCTTTTCTTCAAAAAAGAATAACGATTGATTTCGATTAGGTTCGGGTATATTCGTTTCACCGAAAGGTGTCTTACGACAAACAGAATCCGTTGGTCTCTGTTTGATAATTTGGGTCGGATGTGGACTTGTTTCGTTACTTGGCGCACTTTGTTACGCAGAAATAGGCACAGTTATACCAAGAAGTGGCGCCGAAGCTGCTTATTTAAAAGAAGGCATTGGATCGATTCATAAACGTACTGGAGATATTTTAGCATATCTATTAATTTGGACAACCATATTTGTAAGCAAACCATCGAGTATCGCTATTTTAACACTGACTTTTTCACGATATTTTCTATCCGGTATTATGGATGGTAATATATCTTTCGATGATATTTACTGTTTTGATAAATTATTCATATTTAGATTGTGGACCTCCTCCACAACTCGTGAAAATGACGGCAATTTTCGTGATTTGTGCGTTTATAACTTTTGACAATGTAGACAAAAAACATATTTGGTTTTCTTCTAGTACTCTTAATCAATATAAACTCAATCAGTGTATCAGCTGCTAATCGTTTGAATATTATCTTTGTCATCTGTAAAGTATCAACTATCGGGATTGTGATTATTGCTGGTCTAGTTCGAATTGGACAAGGTTTGCTAATCAAATTGACTTGTGAATGTTTTTGGACGTTTTGTTGTCTGTTCAAGGACATACACAATACTTGAAAAATGGATTTGAAGGTAAAGAAATAACAGTGAGAATTTATACAGAGACGTATAAAACAAAAAACTAGGTACGACAAGCAATGCATTTGGCATTTCTCTTGCATTTTATTCGGGTCTTTGGGCTTATGATGGATGGAATAGTTTGAATTCTGTAACTGAAGAATTAAAAAATCCGAAAAGGTAATTCGTTTTGTTTTTCAGTTTCAATAAGTTCGTTTTTTTTATAGAAATCTTTGGCTATCGATCGTTTTAGCCTTGCCATCTGTAATCGTTCTTTATATTCTAACAAATATTTCCTATTTTACCGTAATGAATAAAGCAGCATTACTCAGTTCGAATGCCGTTGCTGTCGTATGTAGATTAACATTGACTTGATTATTTAAATTCGAATTCAATTTTTGAATTAGACCTGGGGTGAAGCTGTCCTAGGTCCAGTTGTTCGTATTTTACCTATTCTCATATCTCTCAGTGCATTAGGCAGTGCAAATGGTAGTTTGTTCGGTGCAGCTCGATACTGTATGGTCGGTTCACAATATGGATATCTGCCCGAATTATTTGCATGTATTCATAGGCAACGATTGACTCCATTACCTAGCGTTGTTCTTCAGGTTATTTGAATGAATGAAATGAAATGAGTGTGATATTTTATGAATTGGATTCTAGGGTTTCATATCGATTCTATTCTGTATTCCCAGTGATGTCGATGGTTTAATCGATTTTTTTAGTTTTGTCTCATGGATTTTCTATGGTCTGACATTTGTTGCAACATTTGTTTGTAAATTTACGATGAAAGATGCTGAACGAGTTATTAACGTACTTTGTTTCGATATTATTTATACTAACAAAAAGATGGCAAATTTGGTTTTTATTTTCTAGGTTCCTCTTCCACTCGTTATTTTAATAATTCTCATATCGATTTATTTAATCATTGCACCATTGATTGCATCGCCGAGTATTGGTTTTCTGGTTGCTGGCCTATTGATTCTATTCGGATTAGTTTTCTACTATCCATTTGTTTATCGTAAAATTGAATTGAAATTCATCCGTAAATATTTTTAGTATTAACTTCATAGATCTTTTTTGTTTTTCAATTTTCTAGGCAAAACCAATGATTTTCTTGCCACATTCTTTTCATTACGAAAAGCTCAAGTGAAACTCTAATCTTATAGTTTTATCTCGACAAAATAAAAGACAATCGATTAGTGTTCTTTTTTTTTTGCTATGTCATTATGACTGTTTTAATGTTATCAGTGACAGAAATCAAAAAAAAAGACGAGTAGATCATAAAAACAAGTCAGTGCACAGAACGAGTTTCATTTATGACGAACAAAGACACACTGACGCCAGTATCTCCACTTTTGAATTCTGTTCATCGTCGAGAATTCGAACAGTCTAACAATGTATCAGTTGTATCTATTATTCGACCTGATTCACAAAAATCGACAGTAGAAAATAATGAAGTAGCACTCAAAAGACATCTTGGTCTATTTTCAAGCGTTTCTTTTATTATTACGATGATTATCGGTAATCTTTTATCGAATGAAATATGATTTGATAATATGCACATTTCATTAGGTTCTGGTATATTTGTTGCACCGAAAGGTGTTTTGCATGATACACAATCGATAGGTTTATGTTTGATTGTTTGGACTATATCTGGACTTGTTGCATTGTTAGGTGCACTTTGTTATGCAGAAATCGGTACAGTTATACCGAGAAATGGTGGTGAAGTTGTTTATATGAGAGAAGGTATTGGATCAGTTCATCAACGAACGGGAGATGTATTGGCGTTTTTATACGTGTGGACAACAACGTTCATTGTTAAACCATCATTGATTTCGATATTAGCTCGAACTTTTTCTCAATATATTTTATCAGCAATCATGGGTAGTTTATCATTTGCTTGTAAAATAATTGAATCGAAATGATTTTCATCTAATTAGATTGTGGACCACCAGCAGAATTAGTCCAATTATTAAGTATTTTCACGATTAGTAAGCATCTCATTCATAGTAAAATTGAAAAGATAATTGCTGTTGATTTTTAGTCATTCTCATCAATATGAATTCATACAGTGTGTCAATTGCAAATCGTGCGAATGTTCTATTTGTTATTTTCAAAGTAGCTACCGTTGTAACAATAATTATAGCTGGTCTTGTTCGTATTGGACAAGGTTTGTCACGTTGTTTGAATTTAAAAATATAATCAGAAGAAGTTTTTTTTTCTCTATAGGACATACACAAAACTTTAAAAACGCTTTTTCTGGTAGGAAATCACAGTTCGAAAGTGTTGTACTTTACTTTCATATCGATAGGTACAACGGATAGACCATTGGGTATTGCAACTGCTTTCTATAAAGGTTTATATGCGTATGGTGGATGGACTAGTTTGAATTCGATCACTGAAGAATTAAAAAATCCGAAAAGGTACTGAAAAAAAAACGATTGATGTGTACAAATGTTCTTTTTTTTAGAAATCTTTGGTTATCTATTGTTTTAGCAGTACCAACTGTAATCATTCTCTTTGTCTTGACAAATATTTCGTATTTCACTGCTATGAATAGAGCAGAATTGTTGAGTTCTGATGCCGTTGCTGTGGTATGTTCACTCTATGAACAAATTCGAGTCTATATAATGATAATAAATCGTTTCTTATTAGACATGGGGTGAACAAGTCTTCGGTCCAGCATCTATCGTCTTACCCATTCTCATATCGTTGAGTGCATTAGGTAGTGCAAATGCTGGTTTATTTGCATCTGCTCGTTACTGTATGGTTGGTGCACAGTATGGTTATCTACCTGAATTATTTGCATGTATACAAAAACGAAGATTAACACCATTGCCTGGCGTTGTTCTTCAGGGTTTAGTCGCAATTATCTTTTGTATTGCAACTGATATCTATGCATTGATTGATTTCTTCAGTTTTTCTGCTTGGATTTTCATTGGTCTCACATTTTTTGCCACACTTTGCTGTAAATTTACCAAACCGAATGCCTTTCGAGTGATCAAAGTCAGTATTCTATCGTAATAGATTAAAGAAATAATCGAATGTTTGAATTTAGGTACCGATACCCATCGTTATTTTTGTTGTTTTGGTAACAATTTATTTAGTAGTTATTCCGGTTGTTGCATCACCGAATATTGGTTATTTGATTGCTACGTTAATCATTCTACTTGGTTTGCTTTTCTATTATCCATTTGTGTATCGACAGATCGAACCAAAATTCATGAGTAATCTCTCGAACAAAACAAAAAAACGAATAAATGATTTTGTTTTTGAATTTTCTTCTAGAAAGAATCAATCAATTTTTTCAACTCTTCTTTCAATTAGAAAGAGCACAAGTGAAGATCTAATTTTCGTTTGCACTTTTACACATGATCTATTTCTTATCATCTATATATGTCATACGATTTCTTTTTCTTGTTGAAATAAAAATGTTGGATTTGGATCAGTAAAAGTTTGAGTATCTATGATGATGTCTTCGAGTCGAGCACATCGACGTATTTCTGTTGCGAGTGTCGTTCATTCGGATGATGTCGCACTTAAAAGACATATCGGTCTATTCTCAGGCATTTGTTTTATTGTTGGAACTATTATTGGTTCGTTGAAGTTTTTCTTTCGAAATTTCGATTCGAAGTCATTTTGTTAGGTTCTGGGATATTTATTTCACCACAAGGTGTTTTAAAAGAAACGAAATCCGTAGGTCTTTGTTTAATTGTATGGATTGTATGTGGAATGATTTCATTGCTAGGTATGAGATTTTCAATGTTGAATAAATCTTTAACTTGTACGTAGTTTAGGTGCACTTTGCTATGCTGAAATCGGTACGATCATACCGAGAAATGGAGGCGAAGTTGCTTATATGAAAGAAGGTATTGGATCAGTTCATGAACGAACTGGTGATCTACTTGCATATTTATACATGTGGACAACAACATTTATAGTTAAACCAGGAAGTGTTACGATTCTTTCGTTGATTTTTTCTCAATACTTTCTATCTTCTTTTATGACTGGTAAAGAAGAATCTTTATGTTTATTTATTTATCCATGTGTTTAGATTGTAAACCGTCGGATGAAATGGTTAAATTATTAGCTGTACTTGTCATTTGTAAGATCACAAAGATTGATGATATTCGAAAACAGCTATTATTTATTTATTTATTTCAGTAATTCTCATAGCTATGAACTCATATAGTGTATCGATTGCTAGTCATGCCAATATTATTTTTGTTATTTCCAAGGTAGCAACGATCTTGGCAATAATTATAGCTGGTCTTGTTCGTATTGGACAAGGTTTCTTACATTGTTTTGAATTTAAAAATATAACCAGAAGAAGTTGTTTTTTTTGCAGGGCATACACAAAATTTGAAACATGGTTTTGCTGGTAGAAAACTATCGGTAGACATATGATATTGTAGTTATTTTCTATTGATTAGGTACAACGAAAGAACCATTGAGTGTTGCACTTGCATTTTATAAAGGTTTGTTTGCATATGGCGGATGGGCTAGTTTGAATTCCATAACTGAAGAATTAAAAAATCCTCAAAGGTTACTTACGTACTGCTTTTACAATTCTCATATTAAAATTATTCGCGTTGAATTTTAGAAATTTATGGTTAGCTATTGTACTTGCATTGCCATCTGTAATCGTACTTTATGTTCTTACAAATCTATCGTATTTTACAGTCATGAATGAAACCGAATTAATTTCATCGAATGCCGTTGCAATTGTGCGTAAATCTACATTGAAATCTTATTCAATAGTTTGTTTTTGCTGCATAGACTTGGGGAAAAGTTGTATTCGGTCGTGGCGTTGTCGCTCTTCCTGTTCTCATTTCATTGAGTGTCTTGGGCACAGCGAATGCAGTTCTATACGAAGCTGCTCGATATTGTTTAGTTGGTGCACAGTATGGTTATCTACCTGAATTGTTTGCATGCATACAAAAACGAAGATTAACACCATTGCCCGGCGTTGTTCTTCAAGGTTTTGTTGCAATTCTATTCTGTATTCCAAGTCAAATCTATGCATTAATCGATTTTCTAAGTTTTACATCGTGGTTATTTTTTGGCTTGACATTCATTGCGACACTCTGCTGTAAATTTACTAAAAAAGATGCATATCGAGTGATCAATGTACGTCATTGAATTGAATTCTGAGAAAACAATCAATTTATTATTTAGGTTCCAATTCCTTTAATCTTCGTCATTATTCTTATCTCAATTTATCTGATAGTTATGCCTGTTGTATCATCGCCGAGTATTGGTTATCTTATAGCTGCAATTTTGATTCTATTTGGACTCGTATTCTACTATCCATTTGTTTACAAAAAAATTGAATTCGAATGTCTAAGTAAGCCATTCGAGTTCAAACGAAAGTGATAAGACGTATGATTTGTTTGTTTTTTTTAGAAAAATCGAATTTATTTCTGCAAAGTTTTTTTCATTTACAACGGGCACAAGTTAATATTTAACAGAAAACAAATAAAAAATAGTCATTGCACGAGCATTTACCATCGGCAGTGAAATGATGAAAACGATTTGCATCACGAACAATAATTTTACATTTGCGTATAGCAGCTATACGTTTAATTACTTCATCTAAAAGAAAATCAATAACAATAAAAAATATTGAATATTTTAACTTACGACAATCTCCGCACATTCGACTGTTTCATTAGCTTTTAATATACGTGTAACACAAGCTGCGTCATATTGATGTCCATCAGCAACAACTTCTTGTGAAATAGTTTTCATTTCATCATCAATTTTATTGATATCGACATGTGTTTGATCGCTTGCTTGAAATTTCTATTGAATAATTCGAATAGTAGAATTAGTACGTTGAATCTCTGCCCAAGAAAAACTGATGACTTTTTTAAAATTATATTCTTTTAATCGATTCTTCAAAGTTAAAGATTTATCTAAATGACCAGCCGATGTATATAGATTTGAAAGTAGAATTATGGCTGCCGTAAATCGTTTTTTGTCTTTAGAAAAATGTTTTTCAATACGATGAAAGATCTTCTCAGCTAAATCTGTATGATTTTGATTTCGACAGCCCGATAGTACGGCCACTGAAAAGCAAAGAAAAAACAATTAATTATGACTGATGAAAAGACAATCCACCTGAAATATAAGTTTAAATTCATCGGTAAACCAACAAAAATATGTGACTGATCATAACCGTATAAACGTTCTCCGTTTTATTCTTGATATTGCCAAATATCGAACGTGCTTTCTCAACTAATCCACCATGGGAACATGCGTTTAAAACTGAAACATAAGTTCCATCAGCAATCAATTTCGAAGGCATACGTTCGAATAATTCAATAGCTTGCTTCTTTCGTCATGCCATTTAATCCATATGAATTAACTGCAAATAAATCAAATTCATCCAGATATGAAGAATTTTTTGAACTAACTCATAGATGTATATGCATATGCATCAGATTTTGACAATGAATCAAAAATAGCTTTAGCTTCTTGTACACGACCAGATTTACCCTTTTGAGCATACGTACGTATATATTCAAATGTAGAACAAGTCAATTTATGTTGTTATCTTACCCACATATCGAACAAATGTTTCCTTTTGAATAGATTTTGGAATTTGATCAAATAATGATTGTGATCGAGTAAAAACTCCGAGATTTGCACAAGCATTGATTAATAATAGATAAATAGTTGAGTTAGCTTCGATTTGTTTGATCTTCATTTGTTCATATAATTGCAAAGTTCTCTCGAATTGATCGTTTTCATTAAAAGCTTTCATTAGATTTCCATACGTATTTACGATTGGTTTCGTAATCTTGAAGAAAACCTTCTCAGCATATGATAATTCATTACATTTAATGAATGCATTGACGAGACTACTTAAAATATTCGGACGTTGTTCGAATTCATGTGGAAGAGTTTTGTAGACTTTGAATGGTGCTTCTTTTGATCGTTGATGAGAACAAGCGTAAAAGAAAAGTACATAATTAGCTTCATCAGGTTTTGGAATTTGAAAAAAAAGATCAATCACTTCATTAAATTGACGATGTTTTATTAAACCTTTCATAAGTGCACCGTAAATGCCAGTTGTTTTAATTGTTGATTTATTAAACAAATCTTTCGCACGAGTAATATCATTATTTTCTCCTAACAGAGCTATGAGAGATGCTAGTGCATAAGAATGTGTTGTCAAACGAGATTGATATTTTGAATAGATTTTCAAACCAGTCGATAGATTGTTTAAGTGAGTTGAAGATTTAAGTGCTTGAACAAGAGCAAAATCAGATCTACTTTCCGGATGTTTTTCTTCGTATAAATTAAATAATTTAAGTGCCTTTTGATATTGTTTTTCATTATTAAGCTTTCTCAATTCAGCACTCAGATTGACTAATGATCTGATAGTAGAAACCTGATTTTTCAAATTGGTATACGTTGTTAAACGAGTACAAATTCTCGAGAACATGTTGTTCCGTGTGTAAAATTCGTTAGTAATAGAAAATACCCAAACAAGATAATTCGAATTATTATAAAAATTCATTTCAATTAAAACGAAATCGGGATGAACATGAATAGATGACGCAAGTTGATATCCTGTCAAAATCAACACAAAAGCAAGATAGATAAATAGTTTATTGATTTAAATGCATGCAAAGTACAATAGAAGGGGAAAAGGAGTTCGAATAGGTTTTGCTTTGTCTATTCCTGTAGTTTACATTCAGGTAATGTCTCTCGTTCCCATTGACCTTTTCGACATTGAATATCGACAACACGTGCTGATGAATCGGCCATGATTGCATTTCCATGGCATGAATACCGTGTTAATAGATAATATTTCGTATCGCCATGCATAACGTAGGATTCAGCACTTTTCCAACCGTTTTCAATTTCTTCAGGTAATGGATCAGTACAACCGCTTGCTAAACAAAAGATATTCAATCGATTATAAGAAACAAACAGATTGAAATTCAATTGACTTACGAATACAACGTGGTCGTGGACCCCATCGTCCATTTCGACACTGAGTATGCAATGGTCCTGATTGAGGATCATGAATAAAATGATCTAAACATCTGTACGATGCTCGACTACCATCGTCATAATAACCATCTTGAGTTAATTTAGCATAAATTTGCGTTCGAGCATTAGGAATAGTGATGCTCATTTGACAACGACGTTTATATGGAGCTAAACAATACGCTTAAATATCGAAAAAATTGAGGATGACATGGAATTCCTACCGGTACAAGGCGGAGGAGGTCTTATCCATTGTCCATTGTCGAGACATGTCATATTGAAATCTGTTGTTTCATCTTTAGTTTTATCGAAACAATTGAGAAGAATATATGATCCAGGTAAAGCTTCTTCAGTTGATGTATCGAATACATTGATTACAGAGTCGATAACTGATGCTCGTTTGGTATCAATAGGTGGTGGAAGTGAACAACGAGGTTTTTCTTTTGAACAAATAGTTTTTCAATAATAACATTTTCAGATTCAAATCAAATTCTCTTACCAGTACAAATAACTTTCGGATAAAAATCTCCATTTTGACAAGTAACTCGAAATGATTCATTCTCACTGATGTTACTAAAGAATCCATATTGACAAACAAATGTTACCGAACCAATGTAAGTTATTTCATCATTGAGTTTATATTGAATCGTTTCGTCAGATAGCATTTGTGCGTGTTCAATCTGAGGAAAATCTTTGCAATGTGAAACAACCTGACGAATTTGTCGATTGCTATGAGATGTCGAACGAGGAATATCTTCTGTCGTCGTCGTTTGTTCAGTAGATATATTTTCACACATTGTCAAATTAATATTGTTCAATGACCATGTTCCATCACTCGAACAACTGATAAAATTTGTTTGATTGGCAATTGATTCAGAAGCTGCATGACATGAATAATACACAACTGCACCGATATTATAAGTTGTATTGTCTTCCGAAAGATTGAAAACAAAGTTCGGTACCGTTGGTATTTCATTGGAATAACAGACAATCGTAGGTGTTGTTTCGAATTCAACCGAACTCGTAGAAGATATTATTTCAATAATAGGTGTAGTCGAATCCATGAAAACTGCTGAATTATAAATTTCGAATGACGATGCATCTTCCTGTTGAGTTGTGATTATTTGTGTAGTAGTAGTAGTAGTTGTTGTTGTTGTGATTGCTATTGAAATTGAAGTGAATTAATTGTGAATGAAGATATCTGAAGACATACCTCGACATATTGGTATACCGGTCCAAGTTTTTGTCGATTGCTGACATTGAATTTTCAATGGTGAACTCGATGGATCATGTTCGAAATTTGGTAGACATGCACGAAGAACATAGGAATTGTAAACAAATGCTGATGGATCTCGAACATAATTTAGTGAAACTAAATCAACAGTTTCGGATATTAATAAATAACTTTAATTTAAAAAAAAAGTCAATTTACCATTATGAATATAAGAATTCTGTGCTTGTGATTCGATTTCAAGCAAATCTTCTTTCGGACAAGTTACAATTTCTATCAACAAATTTCTCATTTCAAATCCTCCTCCTCCTGTTCTCATTACCTTGACAATGTTTAACATTCGTCCACGAACCATCCACACAATCACTTACAATCTGATCATGTCCTTCATCTGTTTCAAAACCATAATTACATTCATATACAATTCGTCCTGTATATGTCTGGTCTTCCCAAATTGTTACATTATACAATGTCATAAATCCATTTTTGATATAAATCGGATAGGCACATCGAACAGGTCGTTCACTTTGATAAACATCTAGGAATGTTCAATTTACAAAAAAACACAAACAAGTAAACTCTCTTTCTCTCTTTACATTCGCAAACAGGCATTTCTGACCAAGAACCTGAACTTAAACATTCGACAATTAACGATGTTTTTCCGTCATGTAATCGATAACCATCTTCACACGTATATTCCAATTGACTTCCGATCTTAATTATAAAAAAATAGAAGAGAAAAGGGCAAATTCATGAGGGAATATGAACATCTATTTTATTAATCTAATGATGTAATCAATGAATAGACTTCTGAGGGAATTGAAACAATGCAAATCATCTTTAATATGCTAATTACCAAATGAAGTTGTCGATTATGTTCGGAATATTTAAAATTCATTCGTTCGATACGTGACCGAGTTGGAAGATACAATTTCGAATAATCACACAATGATTGAAGATCTATTCGTATTGACAGAACAAAATATATCAACTATTCAAAAGATCAGTTTACATTTGCATTGAGGCAATGACGTCCAAGTACCGTCATTTTGACATTGAATGACAAGTGAACCGAATGAAGTCGGATCTAGTTCGTAATTATCTGCACAACGTAGTTCAACACTCGAACCAGCGATAATCTGTTGAGGATCATTTTGAAATAAAGTTATATTATCCGAAACGATCACTGTATTCGATGGATAACTCTTTATCGGTAGACATCGTCTTTTTGCTATTTTAGAAAAAAAAACACAATTGAGAACATTAAAAACAAAAGAACAAACTCATACGAATGCATTTCGGAATTTCCGTCCAAAATCCGTTTTCACATACAACAGATTTCCTTCCGACTAGATCAAAGCCTGGCGAACACATGTAATCCATCGAACCGATATATCCTTTTCCATTGTAGAACGAAACTCGATCACGTTGAATATGACCATTGATCGGTTTGACTGGCAGTTTTTTGCAAAACAAAAGATCTTCTACGAAAAAATGAAGCACGAAATTCAATGAATGAATAAATCATTTCATTTACCGTCGAAATCAGCAAAACAAAGAGAAAATATGAATGAGTAAACAATCGTTTTCAAGAACATTCTCGTCGTTTTCTAATAATAATCAGCTAGTCTCTGAACTTGTTTCTCTTAGTTCATTTATATATATATTATTTGCTTTAGTAAGACAGTTCTCATGAGATTTAAGCAACAGTGCATTTCTTTTTTTGTTCCGCGTTATAATTAATTCATGGAAGAAGAGAAGCAAACTTATTCCTCTGAAGACTGCGATCAGAAATGTTTTTCTTCTCGATTGAAAATCACCAATAAAAATGCAGTATACAACTCTTATGATGAATCAACTGATAATTTATCAAAAAACGAAATTCACACGAGATAAAAAGCAATGTGTGTACAAATGCTTGTGAATTCTCGAGTAAACTTTTGCATATGACTCATGCATTTCGTGTTCTTCTTCCGAGCAACATGCACATGCACGTGTTTTTATTATTCGTTGACGATAGGTTGTTTTTTCCAACGAAACAAATCTGCATGTCAAACACATTATGCAGGTTTTACGCGTGCAATCAGCTGAAGGTACAAAACGAATTGATATTTCGCCTCAAAATACATACCGAGAGTTATATGAACAAGTAAACATACGGGAGAAATTCTCGAGACGATCCGTTTTTTGTTGATTATTTAGATTGCAAATGTATTTTCACGACAATTGAACGGTTTTGTTTTGTATCGAGAACCGAATAGGAAATCGATGATTACTCGTTCGTTAGCAAAACATAATCTTCGGTTTGAATAATAAATTCAATCGAAAAAAGAGCGATTACATTTCTTTTGTTTTGAAGACATGGTGATATGATCTATCTCGTTAGTGAACAAAACAGTTCACCGGTGATTTCAGTAGAAAATCTTGATTTTCTCGATCGACTAATTATTTCGGCAGAAGATGAAGTCGACGTGCAATTAGATAAACTCGATGGGAGAATACCTCGGCCATTCAATTCGAAATTGTTTGATTTTATAATCATTATGTTTCTTTCAAATCGAGATTTTTTAAATCTAGATGTCAACATAATAAACATGGCAAATGTTTTCATTGCATGCCGATCGAACCGTACGATGACGATTATCTGAAAAATCATAATCCACCGATAAAATATATGTCATTTCAAGCTTATCTGAGAAAATTACAGAATGAAAAGAAATCATTTGCAAGTTTAGAAAATCTCAATTGTTCGATTAAAGATAAATGTTCAACAGGTCATCCGCAATGGCCGAAAGGTAAATTTCAAAAGACAAAATATTTCAAAAAAAATACTATTTCACTTAGGAATTTGCACGAAATGTCAACCGAATCCAATGACACTGATGAGTCAAGTAAATGATCGATTGATCTCAATCGATTTCGATCGATTTTCTCTTCTATTTCAGACGTATCGTCACGTCGATAATATTATGTTCGAAAATGGAAATCTAGTCAATCGATTTCTTGAATATTGGCGACAGTATACTCATCAACGAATTGGTTTTCTCTACGGTCGATACGAAGCCTACGACGGTGTACCACTCGGTGTTCGAGCTGTCATTGCAGCTATTTACGAGCCACCACAAGTTCGTTGAAGATTTTGTTTTCTCGGAATTTACAAATCAATTTTCTTAGGAAACATCGAAAGATACGGTTCAATTGGTCCTTCCTGATCCCGATGAAACTATTGTCGATAAACTAGCTGCGAAACTTGGACTTCGACGCATCGGATGGATATTTACTGATCTCATTCCCAATAACAACCGATCGACAAACGGTCCTGTGCTTCATCATCGAGGCAATGACTGTTTTCTCACTGCTCAGGAGTGTATTATGACTGGTTGGTATCAAAACAAATATGTAAACTCATGTAAACACTCAGCCGACGGTTATTTCGGTTCGAAATTTGTCACTGTTGTCGTTACGGGTGATGCTCAAGGACAAATTCATTTCGAAGGTTATCAAGTATCGAATCAATGCATGGCTTTAGTCAAATCTCAGATTCTAATTCCTACGATCGATGCACCTGACTTAGGATATATCAAAGAAACAACTCAAGAACAATACGTTCCCGATGTTTATTTTAAAGTAAAACTCGAATCTTCATCATCTCAATCTGCTCAATTTTGGATCTTTCATCATCTAGGAAAAAGATTCGTATAATAATGAAATCATGAAAATAGCTCGTCCATTTCCATTAGAATATTTTATCATCGATATACCGACAGGATTTCCAGCTGAAAATACTCGAATTGATTCGATATTTAACGATCAATGCTCAATTATTCAAACGCCATTTGCAATCGAAAATCGACAACAAATTGGCGAACTTCAAGTAATTACGAATCATTCATCATTAAAAATAAAATATTTCTTGTTCGATTAGGATATGGATACATTAACATTATATTTCCAACAATTCGTCGGAACTCAATCGAAAGATTTTCTCGATGATTTTCATTTGTTAAAATATCTTATCAACAATGATATTTATTCGTTTTCATTGGTAAGAGAAACAATTCGAAATTCTGTTCCTTTTTGTATTTGTTAAATCTAGGATGAATTAAATCCGTTATTGGATTGTATAAAACGTAAGGATGTCGATGGTATTGAGCAATGGCTGACGAATGATCGTTGGCAAACATTTCTTCAACTTCTTCAAATCGAATTTCCGAAATGTTCGATCGTGACAAACTCATCATCGGATTGGTCTTGTCCACAGTGTACTTTTCTCAATGGAGATTCTAATCTTAAATGTGACATTTGTGAATTTGATAAGATTACTACTTAAAACGAATTCGTTTTTTTCTTTTTCTTCATTGTTTTGAAAACAAGAAAAAAAAAGTTTATTCTAGATTAAAGAAAAGTAATTATGACGACAGCAACTAATGAATCATCAGATAATTCTCTTCTTCCGCAATTCAAAATTTTAACATTACAATTCAATCAAAGTTGCACGTATGTCTCGAAAATTGATTGAGATTTTTCCTTTTTGAAAGCATTTGAATACTTTCAGAGCATTGTCCATGGGTACAATGAGTGGTTATAAACTATTTTCAATTCAACCTGATTGCAAATTAGAAGAGGACTACGATTGTCGTATGTTTATTTAAACGAAATAAGTTATTAAAATTAATGCATTTGTTGTTAGAATTGAAACACATTCGAATCATCGAACGGTTATATGCGAGTTCATTGATCGCGTTTGTTAGCGATGATGAACCGAGAAAAATGAGATTGTTTCATTATCGAATTGAGAAGGAAATCTGTCAGAAACTATTTCCCAGTACAATTCTTTCGATTAAATTAAATCGTGACGTAGGCTGCTAAAATATAGAGAAAATAAAGGAAAACTAATGATTTTCATTTCGAAGAGATTGGTCGTTTGTTTGGAAGATAGTCTTCATATATTCGATATACATAAAATGGAACTTATACAACGATTATACGAAATAGCTACTAATCAAGATGGTCTTTTTGCATTATCAACAAATAATGATCATCCATATTTAGCATATCCAGCTAGTTCAACAAAAGGAGGTGTACAAATTGCTAATGTTGAAACTAAGGTACAGAAAAAAAGACAAATTTGTTGAAATATCAAAGCATGTTTTTTGTTGTTGTTTTGAATTAGATGGCGAAAATTCTAATTCCAGCACATGATGGTCCACTTGCTGCTATGGCATTCGATGGGACTGGAACGAAACTTGCCACAGCATCGAATAGAGTATATCTCAAAAAAAAACAATTCAGTGATTAAATTCTATCGATTTTTATGCATAGGGAACTGTGATTCGTGTGCATAGTGTTCTCGATGGTACTTGTCTATCGGAATTACGTCGTGGAGTCTATCGGTATAGAACTTCTGCTCAAATTTGTTTTTTCGATTAAACCTAAAATTTAATTGTTTTAGTGGAGCAACAATTTATTCATTAGCATTCAGTCCTGATTCAACATTTCTAGCCGCATCAAGTAATACAGGAACAATTCATATATTTCGTTTGGTACATTCATCTGATGAGTAACAAACAATTCAGTAGATTTGAAAAAATCGCACATTCACAATTGTGTTTCGCTTTCAGAATCACGTCAGACGCGAATACATGGACGAATACTGTTACTAATACGGTTGGTTATGTGGGTTCCTATTTTGTGAAACAAGTCGGCGAAGTACTAACTCAAGATCGTGCATTTGCAACTGTACATTTACAATCAACGACTGTTCGAACAACGATTGCAATGAATGAGTAAAGCAATTCGTTTATATAGAATTTATTTATTGATTTTTATTTTGATTTAGATTTAAAAAGAAATTATTCTTATTTGTTGCCGCATACGATGGCACAGTTATGGTTTATGTAGTGGATAAGACTATCGGTGGTGAATGCAATCAAATTCATCAACAAGTTGTTTTCAATCTATCTGATAAATCTTCGAGTGATCCAACGAGTCAGTGTTTTGTCTATTTCGATTATTTAATAAAATCAACCGTTCTGTTTTCTCCGTTTTTAGACGATGCTCAATCACCGAATCAATTACAAACCGAAAGAAAAAGTAGTACATCTTTACCTCCAGTGAAACCGTAATAATTAACTGATAAGTGCAATCAAACATGATGTTTTCTTTTGTTTTTTGGATTTAAAAAAAGTAAATAAATAAACGTAATCGACGAAGCAAAAGATGATAATATCATCAACTGGTTATTTCTCTTCCTATCTCGTTTTTATTTAAATTGAATCAAATTTTCTCTTGATATCACAATGATGCCAACTGAAATTGATTTTTAATCAAGATTTAACGTAAATTATTTGAATTTAAATTTAACTGAAAACTGTCATTTTATTACAGAACTTTAACTGTTGGGACAATCAATGATTATCTAAAGAGTAACAATCTATTCATGAGTTCATATCTCATAGGAAATCATCAAGTTGAATCGGTTAAAATTTTCAGCAAGCTCAGATGATGACCTAACAACTGATTTAGAATGAATTAGTAGTTGTAGACGCTGTTATTAAAGAAACCAAGGTAGTAGTGACTTAGCTTCATCAGGAACTATTTGGTCGGTTGTTTTCTTTTCTGTTGATACCGCATGGGTAGCATCATGATCGTCTTGTTTTTGTCTTAATAAAATTGCGAAATTAAAGTTCCCAATTAAATATAAACTACGAATCCGTCAATTACAAAAAGCAATCTGTCTGAAACATATAGCTTTTATTTTCGTTCAATCCAAAATGAAATTCGATTGTCCGATACAAATCGATGAATATTAATAGTACATGCAGATTCTGTACTTGTGATTATTTCATTTTCTTTTTCAATGAAACTAAAACAAAAATATTGAAGTTTATGTTGATGAACATGAGTTAATATCAAATTGATCCATTTGTTAATATTAATCCAAGATGATGAAATATGTTTACATGCGAGAAAACAAACATTTTAATTGAGGAAAATGATATCTATTAATTATAGACGAAAGTAAAGGTGTGATCATTGCTTCATTTAACATTAAATTAATCATATTCGAACAATTTATGTACAATTGATCAAGATTTTGTAAGAAACTCGTAATATATTGACAATGATATTGATCAGTCAACCAATATTTCAATTCAATTGAATCAATATGTAAACATTTTACGTGTGGTAAGAGACGAATCCAACGAATTGACTCTATATAATAAAAAACAAACATTGTCTCAATTGAATATATAACTAAATATAATATATACCCTGAAAATCATAGATACTGTTGGCATCCAATGAATTATTCAATTGTAATTGTAACGTCGAAAAGTGTGTAAGTTGTAACTGACTTTCAATATTATCTGGTAATATTCCTCTTTCATTTAATAAAATCAACCCTTTGTCTATGCATAATTATAAATTAAACTCAATGAAATAAATCAAATTAACTTACCACGAGCATGCAGACATTGAATTGCTTCAAAAAATGCAATAGGTATTTTTTGTTTTTCAACGAAATATACACAGAGCCATCTCATTCCATGCCATAGAAGCTCAAATGGCATAGACATATTTTTTCGTATGATTCTATTTTCATCGTTGTTGATGTTGACATTGAATTTCGTTTCAATTAAATCAATGGTACAATGGATAATATTCTTAGAAAATCTGTATGGAAGAGAATAGATTTGTACGACTCGAAGTACTTGATGATAATTGATACACACACGGATACAATCTAAAGGACCATTGATCCAATATGATTGACGAAAAACTTCAATAAAATCATTCAATATTTTATTTGAGGGTCGTTCGAAGAATTGCAATTGAAGTGCGAAAGAAAGTGATCGCAAACGAGACAATTTTTGACAAAGATTAGTAAGATGATGACCGTCAAAACATTTGTCAATCATGCTACTACAGGAGAGGTCTATATTTTCGAAATAAGCAAGGAATCGACAGCAGCTCGACCATTTGCTACCGTAAATTCACAATCATCAAACAAAAAAGTTGAAATTGCAATTAACTCGTAATTGATCTCATTTTTTGTACATATTTGCGTATTCATTGATTTCTATTTAGTTCAAACAATGGCCTTTTGTTTTTGTTTGTTTCTGACTACGATGATATTCATTCGATCTATCGAATCGATTCTGGTCATGGTGGTGAATGTGAACTTCTACACAAAACGAATCTATTAGATTCAGTTCGAAATTTTCTCGAACAACAACATTCATCATAAAATAAATAAAAACGGAATTTGCTTACAAACAAGAGTTTCTTCCAACAATGTTATCTTTGCTGTCTCCTTTATCCGTCACGAGTCAACTTGAATGAATAAGAATAAATGTGACTACGACTTCTATTAGCTAGTTTTTAATTCACCAATAAGATTTCAGTATAAAACCTTTATCATGAATCAGCTGAGTGTTTATCTCCCGAGTAAAACGAAAGAGAAAACGAAATAATTCATTCATTTAAATAAAAACAAACGCATCAACAAGACACGTCTTTTTTTCTTATTCGTATTAAATAGTAAATTATAAATGAGTACTACATCAACTGGAAATGATTCAACAGATAGTTCACGATCGTCTCAATATAAAATTTCAGCATTAGCATTCAATCAGGATTGCACGTAAGAATTTTCTCGTTAATTGACAAAGATAAAGAGTTTTTTTTTCAGTGCATTATCGGTGGGAACATCAAGGAATTATGTTTTATTTACAATCAATTCAGAAAGTAAATCCTCGCACTCAATTGAATTCTATTGTTAATATATTTATTTAGATATCGAAATTGACAGAACTCGACATTATCTTCGTAAGAAAAAATAATCCAACGAAAAATGTGTTTGTAAAGTTTGTTCTTTTTTAGCTTTTGAGGAAGTTCGAATAATCGAACGATTATTTCTCAGTGCATTAACTATTGTTGTTACCCAACAAGAGCCAAAAATGTTGAAAATATTTCATTTTAAGAAAGGCTCAAAAGTATGTTCACCTGTTTTTGAAAAGCCAATTCTTGCCGTTAAACTAAATCGAATGGTAATATCTTTCGATCATATTAAATTGCAATTTGACAATTCGATTTTCTAGAGAGTCATTGTTTGTTTGGAAGATAGTATTTATCTGCATGACATGCATGATATGAAAGTTCTTCATCGACTCTTCGATTTACCATTAAATCTCGATGGTCTTTGCGCATTATCTCCGAATGAAACTGCGCCCTATCTAGCTTATCCAGACAGTGAAATTACAGGCACAATACAAATATTCGATACGGAAAAACTAGTTCGTTTAGATGAAAATAGTCATTTGATAAATGGAAAAATTTCTATTTTTTGTAGAAACAAATTAACGTAATTAATGCTCATGAAAATCAGTTAGTTGCCATGGCATTTGATTTGAGTGGATTACTAATAGCAACCGCATCAATTAAAGTAAATTGAGAGAAAATCTTTCGACTGAAGCCATTAAGTTTTGTTGTTCATCTCAAAAGGGAACATTGATTCGTGTTCACAATGTTGTTGATGGAAAATGTGTAGCTGAATATCGTCGTGGATCAATGCGGTAGATTGTTTTCAATCATATTGATTTACTTATTTCTTGAATGATTTCTAGTGCTGCGAAGATCTATTCATTAGCATTCAGTCCTGATTCGAAGTTTCTCGCTGCATCGAGTGATACTGAAACAATTCATATATTTCGTCTTCCAAGTTCAGGCGAACAGTACGTTTTACAAAGGAAAACAAAAGAAGAATATTCGTTTTTTTTTCTGCTTCTAGACAACCGGCACAAGACACGAGTACATGGACGGGTTTTTTCGGTTCTTATCTTAATGGGCTCACAAATGAACGTTCATTTGCCACAGTTCACTTTCAAGCTGGTGAAATGAAACGAATACTTGGAATGAAAATGTGATTTATTCAACAGAAAATATCAACGATATATTTCTTTGTTTTTTTTTCGATTAGAATTGATCAACAATTGAGATTATTCGTTGCTGATCATCACGGTCTAATTTCGATTTATGAAGTGAACACGAAACTAGGTGGCGAATGTAGACAAGTCGGTCAACATGATCTTCTCCCAATATTAGAAAATGCATATACTAATGAAACAAGTCGTCGATCGTCTGCCTCGAGTCCTATCAATGGTAAAAACATCGATTCGATTATTTAGAAAATTTACAGTTATTCTCTTTTTAGTGGCTGGATCATCATCGAAATATCCACAGAATCGAATTCAAAATAATGCCTATGATTTGTCTCAATCACCACCAATGTTAACCAATTCAAAATCTGGAGCCAATCAATCATTTGACACAGCCATCGAAGATCCACCGTATTCATCAACACCCTCAACTGACTACGATTGAAATTATTTCTTTTATATCCGTTTGTGTGTGTGAATCGTTTGTTTTTTTAATTTTCTATTTTGTACAAATAAAAAACACAACTCTCGAAAGATAACAGACATAAATTAAATATGCTTTTTGATGAGATTTTCAACGTGCAATAACCAGATGCACTTAAACAGAAGCCAAACCAAACACAAGAACTTGTGTGTTGGATGTGTGATTCATTTTTTGAGTAAATAGTTATTAGTTAATGTCGAGGAATTAAATTACATGATGTTCAGTGCATTTTGCCTGAACCTTCAAGGGATAAAGGGATTAAAAGAGAGAGAGAGAATCTCATGAAAAGAATTTCTCAAGTAAAAATAAGTTCATTTTTAGGCTATTGCTATTTGTCTCTTCGCCGTCGTCTTTCAATAGAAAAGAAAAAGTTAATTCTCATCTGACTACGAAATTGAATTAATATTTTTCTTTTTTTTTTCTATTTTCTTTGCATTTCATCTTAAGAGACAAGCGAATAATGACTGTCTTTGCATAGAATAAATATTGATTATTAAAATGCGTTTTGACAAGATCGATTACTAAGAAAACAATCAATTGCGTTGAAAATTATCATTTTTTTAAGACAGAATCATCGTTAATTCGTTTTATTGACAAAATAATCGAAGTAGAATCAAGAACGGAAATCAAATGAATGTTCGAAAAATACGCTGCGTATTTGCCGTTGAGGAAAAACTCAGAATAGCCATTATTTGTTCAATGATTCGATCCTATTAACGGAAATCGTCTTTTTCAAGGAAATGCAGTTTCAATGAAGGATCACTCGACTTTTCAACTACTCTTAAGAGATTCTCTCGTCTTTTTACTATTCACTACGATTACGTTTAAATGCCGTTTTCTCTTTATTGTGTGATATTTATAGAATCGACGACTAGCAGTGATCGGTAATAGATCACCAGTGAATTACCAATTGGTACGGATCAATAAGATGCTTTTTTTTCTTCGTTTTCTTCTTATAATTAATGCTGTGATATTCATAAGAAAGACTAGATGTAAGGTGATGACGGATCGATTGTATATGATTAATTTCTCATCTAAAGTTTATAGAAAGTCATATCGACATTCGATCGAATATCGAATCCCCGTTAGAATCTTCTATTAACCACTAGTAAATATTTTACAGGCTTAGAAAAAAAAATTGAGATGAAATTTTATTCAGACATTTCTCTTTTCTTCTTCTTCTTCTTCGTCGTCGCCTTCCTTTTATTTTTTTTTCTTTTTTCTTTTTTTTATAATGCGCGTTCTGCACCATCGCCATTATTTTAGTATCTACCATTTAGTGGTTCTTTGCTCCTTAATTTAGCGATTGGTGACAAGAAAATTAGTTTTTGAATATAATTCAAGTCAACATTCTGTCTCAATCAACAACACAATGATCGTGACTAAAGCAAAATCGAAGTTAAAAAGGATCTTCTATTATAAATTAGCATTCAAATAAAGACGATGAAGAGAGAGAGAGAAAGAAGAAAAGTGCAAAAAGAAAGCGTTTATTCTCGTTACCCCTCGTCATTTTCTTCTTTTCTTTTACTCTTTTCTTCTCGATAAATGTGAGTATGATCTCGAAATAGATCGATTTCTAAACGCAAGTTTTCTTTCTTTTTAATATTTCATTTCATTGCCAACGCTCCAATCACAAAATGTCACAATTTGTTTACATCAGTCTCGCAGATATTTAATTATGAGCGCAGAAGAATGAATTGATGATTACCATTTGTAGTTCTATGTATATGTATATCAAAATTACTAATCCATCAACTGATGCGAAGCGAATGTTTGAAAAGAAATAGTATCTTGTCAGATTAATCAAAAGAATAATTTCAGTTCGTTTTTCTTTTCTTTTTTTTTCTTTATGAATCAAAAAAAAATCAACAGCAAATTACGGTTACTGCTGCTGCTATGATAGTCTTTATGCTCTCCTGCTGTTGCTGTATGATGACAGCCAGAAGAGTACACTTTTTTTTCTCTCTCTTCTCGCTCGTTTTTCTGTTTTACTTCATTGCAAGCTTGCGGTACTACATATCTTTATTGCGTGTGGAGAGCAAATAGTATTAAAAAAAGAGGCAAAGGAGAATGGGAGAGAAATCCGTAGCACATGTGCTGCTCGTCATTGCCGGAGTGTCTGTGCTGTCGAGAAATGAGGAGAGAGAGAGAGAGAGAGAGAGCAGAGAAAAAAGACCGAGGCGCAGAGAGAGAGAGAGGGAGAGAGAAGAAAAAAAGCTATTTTGGCATATATGCGCGTTTCATCTATAATTCATGCTTGATTATTCACTTCTCGTATGCGCACAGATTTTCTCAGTACTGCTGTTCACTCATTGACTATGACTATTGTCGTTTTCTGATGCATTCTAGCATATTAATCTATTCAATAGATCTTTCGTTCTCGTTCCTGTTCACAGGTTTACAATTAGTTTTTCAATTTGATCGGAAAAGTCTCTTTCTATATCCTGTTGCCATTTTTTTCTTCTTCTTCGTTCTCTTAGCTCCGTTTTTTTGTTCTTCGTCGAATGAGAATATTGTAATCAATCAATGTCTAATTATCTTTATATTAAATTACGATTTCATATCCGTCAATGAAATGTCAATGTATTTATACGAAAATTTCGACTAATTTTTCAAGTTAAATTCGATTCGAATTTTGTTCAATTAATTATGCATATTATTTATTAGTTCTTATTACTTTATCGATTGTCTAAGGGGACTAAATCATTTCTTTCTTTGAAATAGAAAATATTTGAAGAATAAGTAAACCAGTCGTTTCTATTTTTCAATCACCGTGAATAATATAATAAAATCTTATTTAATGAGCCTTCCGTTTGCCGGTGAATCTCGTTCCCGATAAAGCTTTCGGAGTGTAGCGGCGAGAACACACGCGTATAGAGAAAATCGAGACGTTTTAATTCTAATTTTTACGAGACACAACGATGTTCTCATAAGACCTATCGAAATTCGAGAGACATGAGCTTTATTCCGATTTGATTCATTTTATTTCATCCGAACAGAACGAGCAGAAACGCGATACGGAACAAATTTTAAAAGAGAAGGAAAAAAGGACGGAGGTTATTAGTGGTTAATAGTGTCTAAACACGAAAGCATTTCTAGATAGAAGTAAAAAAATTTACTTTTCTTACTAATCATCTCCGTGAAACGCAACGAAGAAGAGAGAGAAAGAGAGAAAAATGTTAAACTCGATAATTTGTACGTTCTCTTGGTTTTTTTTTCTCCAAGTATATACACAGATGTTGAGAGAGAAAAAAAACGAGAAAATGTTTTATTAATAACCTTCATGTGGTTTTAGTATGTCTCTTTTCGACATAAGTGACATGTGAACATTACACGCAAGTGAAGTCACACGCGCATATTTTCAAAATAGAAAAAAACACACACGAAATGTCGTCGGAATTTACAAATTATACTGATGTTAGCTGTCAGAGATTTAAATGTTCGGCTCGTGGTCTTATTCTCCCATTTGGTAAATATTTACTCACCCTCTTGTTTATTTGTTGTCGTTTTTTTTATTAGGCATCGAAGCATGTATGTCAATCCCACTACGAGCTGTGCTCTACTTTATTTTTCTACTCTATCTCTTTCTTGGAATTGCCATTATTGCTGATATATTTATGTCATCAATTGAAACCATAACATCGAAACGACGAAAAATTCGTTATCCCGATCCGGATCATCGAGATAAATATCTTACTGTTGAAGTTCGTACGTGGAATGATACCGTGGCTAATCTAACTCTCATGGCACTTGGTTCAAGTTCGCCTGAAATTCTCCTATCAATCATTGAAATTATTGGTAATCGTTTCGAAGCAGGCGAACTCGGTCCGGGAACGAGTATGTATTTCAATGTTTTGAATGTCAAAGAAAAATATTGACATTGATTAATCATTTCTAATGTCAATTTTGCTAATCTCTTCGAACCTTCGTATTAATCTATCCTGTTTGTTTAGTTGTTGGATCGGCTGCGTATAATCTATTGATGATCTCGGCAATTTGTATATCAGCTATAAATGCACCAGAAACACGACGAATTAAATTGTATAGTGTATTTATGGTAAAAAAAAACAAAACCAAACAAAATAAATATGTGATTCAAATATTTTTGTCAATAGGTTACATCATTTTTCGGGTTTTTTGCTTATATATGGATGTTTATCGTTCTTTCGATAATATCCAAAGATGTTGTTGATCTTTGGGAAGCAGTCATCACTTTTCTGATGTTTCCCTTGGTTGTTATATTAGCTTTTCTCGTAAGATGAATAGTTCGTTGTTTTCGAGCACGACAAAATTGTTTGTTTTTGATTAGGCTGAGAAGAACTTTTTTGCTTCGAACAAAATCGACATGGAAGAAGAGGAACAAACACTTATATTAAGTAAGCGGAATGTCAATATTTTTTTCTTGATTCGATCTGGTTTTTTTTTCTTCTTCTTTCGTCAAGCACCGCCTGAACACGATGAAAACGGTAGTCCACGTAGTTTTCGAAAAGATGAACTTCTTCAATTTCTACGTGTACGAATATTTTCGATTTTTTTCTTTTGAAAATACGTTTTTTTCTTCGTTATTAGGATCTTGGTCAAACAACAAATCTATCATTAGAAGATAAAGCACAATTGTTTTCAGCGAAATTAAGTGAAAGTATGCATCGATCACGTATGCAATATCGTATTCAAGGTGCTCGAATGCTTACCGGTGGCAAATCATTATTTGTTAATTTGCCCGATAAATTACAAGAGGTTTGTCATTGTGTTTTTTTTTGTTTTTCTTTCATTAGCATTTGCATAACAAATCTCTGCTCGAATTTAATTTGAAATTAAACATTGCTAAAAAATGATCTCTAAACAGATTTATACGGAAGTAAATAAACGGGATTCGATTGGTGAACATCGTGCATCAGTGGCAACACGAACAGGTGATGAATACGATGAATCCGATGCTCATGACGGACAAGCAACACTCGAATTTTCGACAACATCATACGCCATACTCGAACGCGAACAACGAGTCGTTTTGAAAGTGAAACGACGCGGACCCGTCGATGCCGATGTTCGATTCAGGTGTTTAGCTATTCACATGTTCTCTTATCGTAGCCATTCGTGCATGTATATGCTGATGCAATGCTGCATAATAACAAACTAATTATTCTGTTTATTGATTATAAAAAACAAAGAAAACGAACGCCTTCTTCGCTCGAGTCTCTTAGGAATTAGATATGATTAAAGCTTAGCTAAAAACGCTTATTGATATTGTGCACATCGTTCGTTTAGATTTACGAAAAAGCTATCAAACCACAGCCATCCGATGGAAGGCTTTCGATTGACCAGGCAATAGGCGGTCGAAAGAATACATTATCAAAACTAGAACTTGATGATGATCCACGTATGGCTATACTTGAGTTTGCTTCATCGAGCTATGCTGTACTGGAACGTGAACAACGCGTAACAATCGAAGTCGTTCGATACGGTTACACTAACTCCGTTGTTCATTTTCGGTAGGTCCCGATGGAATATCGATACCTATATTCATCATATTTACTCGATTTCTATTTTCACCCTATCCTTTTGTTTATTATTCGATGTTGACTTTTTTTTGTTTGTCCGATATTCTTTTTCATTTCATAGAAACCCGCCCGTTGTTCTCTTGTTTTGGCACATATATTCGATGTTTTTGTTACTCTATAGGCATAGTTATTTGACTACGTATTGACTTTCAGTGAAAATGAATTTGCAATGCTCTGCTTGCTTATTGTTCAACTTTAATCACGCTTGATGTTACGAGATTCGTTTCGTTTGCCGTTTTCGATAATGATTTGTCTTATTTTGTTGAATAGACTCGATACAATTGATGGTACAGCAACAGCTGGTGAAGATTATGTGAAATTATCCGAAGAATTTAAGATGGAACGTGGTCAACTTGAAAAACGAATTACAATTCATGTTATTGACGATAATCAATGGGAACCGGATGAGACCTTTTTTGTGAAATTATCTCTACCTGAAGGCGAAGAAGTACGAACGAAATTAGGTTCGAAAACAATTGCTTTAGTTACGATTATAAACGACGATGGTAGGGTGAAAAGATATTTCGAGAAAAAGAAAATTCAATTTTGAATGTTAAACTAGAACCGGGTGTAATCGAATTCGAAGAACCGATTACTTTAGTCAAAGAAAGTGTTGGCAAAGCTGAGATTAAATTAGTACGTGTCAATGGCGCTGACGGTCGTGTAAGTGTTCATTATCGAACGAAGGATATCGATGCTGTAGCAACGAAAGATTACGAACGTAGGATCAATTCGTTCGAAAGAGATAAACATCCTATCTTTTGTTTGAATAGCTTCGCAAAGTGAAATCGTTTTTGAACATGGTGAAATCTCGAAAATAATCGCCATTCCTATTATTAATGATCTCGAAGCGGAAAAAGATGAAAGTTTTGCCGTCGAATTATACGATCCAACAGGTGGAGCACAATTAGGCAAACATGTGAAAACAGTTGTTACGATTATCAATGATGATGGTAAACAAAACACATCGAATCGAAATTGTCGGTAGAAACATTTCGCTTTTAGATTACAAAACCATGGCGAATAAAATGGCGTCACTTGTTCAGGTTGATATGGATAAGCTAAGTGTAACAAAAACAACATGGGGCCAACAATTTCGCGATGCTATGAATGTCAATGGTGGTGATTTAGAAACTGCAAAAGCTGGACATTATATCGGTCATGCATTAGCTTTCTTTTGGAAGGTAGAATCATTCGTGAAAATTATTTATTTTTTGATTTAATCATATAATCAATTAGGTTCTATTCGCATTCGTTCCACCGACGTCAATTGCCGGTGGTTGGTTGACGTTTTTCGTGTCTTTGGTATTCATCGCTATTCTAACGGCAGTTGTCGGCGATGTCGCAGCTATATTCGGCTGTTTAGTCGGTTTGAAAGATAGTATCACAGCTATTTCGTTCGTCGCATTGGGCACATCTTTGCCCGATACATTTGCATCGATGATTGCGGCTAAGAATTCGAAAACAGCTGATGATGCCATCGGAAATGTCACAGGATCGAATAGTGTCAATGTTTTTCTCGGTCTTGGACTGCCGTGGCTAGTCGCTGCGTCGTATTGGGAATGGCATGTAAGCATCGAACAGACAGACAAATTGATTGAACTTTTGTTTTCGTCATTGTCGATATTTTAGAATCTTCCATTCACAGTCAAAGCAGGCGATTTGTCATTCAGTGTACTTGTTTTTTCGATTTGTTGTATTCTCGGCATGCTTTTACTCATTGCTCGACGATATTTAAGTATCTTTGGCAATGCTGAACTTGGTAAGATTGAATAAAAATCGATTTCGTTTTCCACAAATTCTCTTGTGATTTGTTCAGGTGGACCAGCAATTCCGAAATATTTATGTTCGGCCTTTTTTATTCTTTTATGGGTTGGCTACTTGACATTATCGGGTCTTCAAGCGTACGGTCATATTAAATGGCAAAGTTAAATGAGGAAAAAAGAAAACTTCGTGAAATTCTTACCACACGGTTCTCTCTGTTTATTCTTCTATATCTATTCCTTTTTTCTTTTCGCATTGCACATCTGTGATTTACAAAATGAAATTCATAGACAAGAAAACAAACACCCTCATAATTACATATGAGAATATTCTCTAGGAAATTAATCTTATTTTTATTCTTGTTTTGTTTTTTAAATTCTTCTTCATATTCAAACAAATGCTTACTATTAGCTTAAAAACAACAATAACACAAAAGAAAACTATAAAATCAATGAAGAGATAAATCATTTGAGTGTCAACTCAGGAGCACTAGATTTTCTTTTCTTATCATTCGTTTCATGCATGTAGTTGAGTATAAGCTTAGATATACTATCTGTTTTTAATTGTTATTCAATAAATGAGATTAAAAATTTTTATGTTTTATGTACTCGTGTGCCTGTGTATGTTTATCCGTATTTGTATATATATAATCACTTCTTCTTTTTTTTCTTCTTTTCTTTTTGCACGTTGGTGGAATAACAGAAAATACTAGTTGCAGTACTCTAATTTTTAAATATAAAAACAACATTTTTAAAGTATCTCTCAAATGAAGAAAGAAAATCATCTATCATTAAAATAAAATCATTCATAATTTGTTTGGCATGTTCAAGAATAATTTCCTATTCATAAGACATGTGTGTTAGGTAATATTTACTTTAAACTACATGTTTGACATGATTTCATCTATTATGTGATTGAAATCTTTCATATGGGCAAACAACTCATAAAATATTCAGGAGATAGACATCATGATCTATGTCGGTGATTTATCATTGGTCTCTAGACACAACGCATATATAATTATTCCGTTTGAAGACTATGAATTATCTCTGATTAGTTCAATTTGGTGAACTTTTTCAAAAGCATATGTTCTATCATATTTCAAGAGAAACTAAATCTACCGAAGAAAATAATTAGAGATGCTATTACATATGCTTATATGATTTGACTAGATGAACTAATTTCTTACTCATCGAGAATACTAATAATACGATTGAGTTGTTTCTTTTCTTGTGTTTTACTTGACAAGAATGTAAATCGTCAAATGTTCGAACCGATTCGTTCAGAACAAGGCAAAACGATTTAAAGCACACTCATACACGTACAGATTTTTTTCTTTACTTCTGTCTCTCGTTTTTTTATTCATTCTGTCTGTAATTGATTTGAAGCACCAACGGTATGATGCCCTTTTTTGTACTTCTCTTTAATTATTACTAGCAGCAAAAAACGTTGAATACATAAAATAAATAGTCGGTGTTCTCGTTTCTTTTTCTCTACTTGTACGGGCCTAACATTAAATTCATTTTACACTGTATACTGTTCTCTTGCGTTCTTTCTCGCTTTTTTTTTCGTTTCCTTTGTATGAAAGCAAATATACGGGTGAGGGTGAGTCCTTTTTTTTACTTCTCTTTCTCTTTTCTCCTTGTTGCATTCGTACATCGAGGCGTTAGAGCATGCTTCTTTTGTATATTCCCTCATCTTACATTTGCACACAATTCAAAAGAAAAAAAAGAAATCGATCGATTTTTTCCTTTATTTTTAATTTTAAAAAAATCCTCTCATTTTTGTTCGTCTATTCTTTATAAGTCAATAAATACTTTCAAACACTTCTCTTTCTTTTCTTTTCTTTTCTTCTGTTGCTTTGATGATCTTTGAGCTGAACGGTATAAGCAGATGTGTCGATGTCTTATCTCGACGTCGCAATGATTACATAATCGACTATAGTACTGTTGATGACAAGCTGTGTATACATATCTGGTAACCTTTCTCTTTCTCGATTCATTCTACTTTCTCATGCGATGTGTAAGATATACTAATGGAATTATTTCCGTTCTAGAAAATTATTGACTAATCCTATGAACAAAACCTTAGAGAGTTATTTGATTCCATGGATTTCACAGCTGTAATTGAGAATGCAAAGAAATTTGCTGGTGGAACAAATGTCTACGATGATTTACTTGTCGATCGTCTTCATAATCGATATACAGTTGCGGCTTTAGTGTGCTTTTGTATTGCTGTATCAACGTATCAATACGCAGGTAAATATTCAAACGAAATGCATACATATATCATCTGAAATGAATCGATCGATTAGGTGAGCCATTACATTGTTGGGTACCTGCGCAATTCACAGGCAATTACGAAGCGTATACGAATCGTTTATGTTATATTCAAAATACGTATCATGTTGCTAAGCATCTCGCTGTTCCACAAGATTTTAATTTACGTCGTGAACGAACATTGAAATATTATCAATGGATTAATTTTGTACTTTTATTTCAAGCGCTGTTTTTCAGTGTGCCAAGAATTGTCTGGCAAACGTTCAATGATAAAATCGGCTTGTCATTAGATAATCTTCTTGATGCAGCGAATAAATACGAAACATTCGATGGAGAAAAAGAACGAGGATCAGGTAGACAAGAACAAAAAAAAAGAAAATCACATTTTGAGTAAGAAAACAAAATCATTTTAGTCGTTCATTATATTGCAAATTGTTTGCAACGTTATGAAGAATATATAAATCCAACAAAAACTCACAAGAAACAATCATTTTTCCACCAATGTTTTCGTTTCTGTCGGTTACTTTGGCAAGCTCGTACGGGCGCTTCACTTGTTATTTTCTATTTTTTTATTAAATGTCTCTATCTTACCAATTTAATCTGTCAAATTATTTTTCTCGAATATTTTCTCAGTTATCACGATATCAATTATCTTCAATACGGTTTAAATGCCATCGGTGCATTATTCTCCGGTTCGCCGCTTCCTGAAAGTCGTCTCTTTCCTCGAATAACTTTATGTGACTTTCAAATACGTGAATTAGGTGAACGACATTATTACACAGTCGAATGTATTCTGACGATAAATATCTTCATTGAAAAAATGTATTTTCTCCTTTGGATTTGGTTTTGGGCGTTATTAATTGTGACTGTTTTCGATCTACTTCGACTTATCTATCGAATTATTCTTCGTCATTCACGAAATAGTTTTATTGTTCATCATCTTGATTTAATTGTTAAAAGTCGAACATCAAAAGAATTACAATTTCGACATTTTCTTCGATATTTTCCGACTGATAATTACTTTTCATTGTGGATTATAGCAGCGAATTCAAGTTCGATTCTTGTTGCTGAAATACTCGACGAATTATTCTACCGAAAATTACACGATGGTGATGATGTTTAAATTGAATAATCTCGTTTCTGTGTATAAAAAAAAATTCGTGACAAGTTGACGTTTGTTTTTGTCTTTTTCGATTAAATTAATAAATAAATAATAAATATATTAATAAAATTGATCTCATGAGACTTCATGGTTGGAGGTTTCTTTTTTTTTAGTATTTTATTAGAAGTTGAAAAAAAAGAAAGAGAAAATCTTGACTATCTGGAGTTTGTTTTTCAGAAATCACACGGTCGGTGCACGAATTCACCGAGAAAGAAATCAATTTGATTGACTTGCCAATTGAAATTGTTTTAATATATCTCTAGATGAAAAACAAAACAACCTTAAATAATTCGATAATTTCAATTCAAATTCATATACTTATGCATATACATGACACCATAAGCATCGGGCGCGAGGTCTTTCAATACACGTTCTTCTGTACAGGCTGTGACTGATGTATCATCATATGTCCACCAGGTAGCGCACTTAACATCGTAAACTGTCGATGTATAATGGCCGACATCACTCGATCCGCCGTGATGATTAATCAAGGCGAAAAGTTGATAATCGGCATGTGTTGCAGGACGATTATCATGGCATGTTTCCTTTGAAAAAGAAAAGAGAAGGTCAACGTTCGTCTCAAGAGAATTCAATGTTGATTAATATTTTTTTGTTTTACCGAGTTTATTGTTGAGTCGATTTGTTCGATTTTCGATCGTTTAATATCGAGAAAATCGCGTTGTTTGAGAAGTTCTTTTAAATTCGGCAGATCATGGACATAGTCGATCATCACCGGTTGACTTGTTGTCGACGAACAAAATGGATAGACATTGATTTCCATCGAACAATCGATTGGATGATCTTCTTTCGAAACAGATTGCAATTCACCTTGAGCATTTTTTGTAATTTGCCAACGTTTTAAATAGAAAATCCAAATTCTAGTAAAAAAAATTTGTTTTTCGTTATTTTGCCTTTTGAAAAATCTTCTTTTTTTTATTCGATTTACCGGGGTAATTTTTCCAAATGATATTTAATATTCTTTCTCTGATTCGATTGGCAATGATCACAAAAACAGCCATCGATCGATTCCGATGCAAAATAATTCTCCAGTAAATCAGTTAAAGAATTCATTTTGAATTGTTCATCGGTCACATGGATTAGCAAAGACGTATGAATTTCAGTTGTAATCGTCGACATTCCACAACTGAAGGTTGTTTGAGAATAAACAAAACAAAACAAAAGTACAATATCCGTTCGTTAGCCTTGAGTAAGATTTTAAGCTTTAATGTAAGGCAAAAGAAAAACATTTCTCGATTTGCCTTTTATCAGTAATTTATGCGGAAAAGTAGAAAACTCTTAGAAAGAACTTGTTTTACTGTTAATGAAAAGTAAAAATTTAAAAGCAAAAAGAAAAAAACAATAGACATACATTTGGCAAGATCGTTGAGTAGCTAAACAGAATTGAAAATTGTTCGTCGTTGGATCGACAAGCGGAGTTCGAAATGAAATCGATTGAATAACTTGTTGTTTTCGAATAGACTCGATCTCATCAGTGATTAACGAAATGACAAGATTTAAGAATTCATGCGAATCCTAAACAAAAGTATAACTTCGTCAGCAATCGTTTTTTGTTCAATTTATATTTCGACGGCAGTAGTCTCTCGTTACGCCTGAGGTTATCTAATTGCGTGCTATTTCGGTCGTTCTTCCTTCCCGATTTTCTCTTAGTTTCTTTCTCTTTTTCTTGTTCTTTTTACAATTTACCGTCATCAAGAGAGAAAAGTAAACATATTCACACTCACACACACACACACGTAGACGCATACAGAGACATATTATAATATTATATAAAAACGAGAAGAAGAAATCAAACTCAACAATGAACCAAAATTGTAATCGACAGTTAATCGACACATCCTTATTGCCTGTTAATAATTCGACGACACGTATCAAACGTAAATCATCATTTCTACATTTGACACATATGTCATCGATTGTTGCCAATGAACGGTGCTGTTTTCTGTTGATTCATGTCATTTTTTATATTCTTATTCTTACAATTGTCTTCGTTCGACTTGAACAATTCGCTAGCAAACAAAATCAATTCATGTTAAATATCCAAACAAACGAAAAAAATTTCACTCAACTAAAAGATTTTCAACGTCAATTAATAAATAATAATCAAGAGTAAATATGACTTGAGTGCATTTCATTCATCTTTTCTTCTTCTTTCTTTCTCATTAGTAATTCCTTTGTTGAGGCCAATTCTAATTATCTTTGTCAAACGCCGCTACCTCACCCGAAACGCAATCGATCAACACGTTGCCTTCAACTTCGTGTCGGCCTAAACGACATCATCGAAAATGTTTTCTGTCAAAACGATGATTATCCTCAATGGTTAATCATACAAAATCGTCAAAGTAATTTCGTTGATTTCAATCGATCCTGGTTCGATTATCGACGTGGTTTCGGCAATGTTCTCAATCAGACCGACTTCTGGCTCGGCAATGAAAATCTTCATTGGCTCACCAGTAATTTTCCGTGCCGATTGAAAATCGAACTCACCGATTGGTACAACGAAACTCGAACGGCCATCTACGAAATCTTTCGAGTTGCCGATCAAAAAGACGGCTATCGTGTACATTTAAACGGTTATCAGGGAGATATGGAACCATTGAATAAAATCGACAGTAAGCAAAGACTCTTTCTCTCCGTATGCGCATGTGTGTGTGTGATGATTCAACGGAAATGAAAATGGTTTAATTGAATTTTGTTGTTAATAGGTTTTTCTCGTTGGCATCAGAATGCACGTTTCTCAACGTACGATCATTATGCGACGACAACCAATTGTCCTCAAAAACATGGCGGTGGCGGATGGTGGTATCATTCCGGTAGTGAATGCGCGCACGTTCAATTAAACGGTCGATTAGCTACACATACGGATGGACTCATTCCGTTGAATACGGGCATACTTTGGATAGGCTGGCGAAATGATCGATATCATTCGTTTCAATCTGTACAAATGGGTATTCAGTCGAAATATCGATCGACTCGTTTCAGTCATCGAAATTAAATCAAACGATTATTTGTTACCTGTTGACGTGAACCGAGAAAGATTCCTGAATGTTTTTCGACGGCTTTCTTTAAATTAGTTAATGCTTGTAGTTCAACTGAACGTTCATCATCGGTTAATTGTGTTGTCGTGGAATTTGTTTGCGATTGAGTCGATTGACGATCTTGTAAAAGCGCGAGAATACGTAGAACACAACTAAGAATGACAACATGTGTGATGTTTCAATGAATAAATTCGTTCTTCTTCTTACAGATAGATCGTATTTTCTTCGAGTAATGTCGATGTTATTAATTCAACATTTGTTAACATGAGATCGTATCGAAATGAATCGAGATTCAATAGACATTGAAGAATTGAGTTCATGTAGCATGTTGCACCGATATTTTTCAGACTAAATATGAAAGTTCTTGATGTTGTTCAGCTCTGGAAAGAGTAGTTTTACCCTTTTTTTCGGATAGTTCCTGTTGAAATTGGTGATTTCGGATCATCCCAAAGGATTGTTCGATGACGGGATTCATCGTTCATGAAAGTTCGTTTGAGATTATTGTTATCAGTTCGATGAAAGAAATAGGGCGATGTTTTGTTCGTTGTTTTTGGACTGAAACTAACAAAAGAAAATAATTTGAAAAAGTCAAATAAAATTTACGAATAATTATTTTCATCAGTTGATTGCGAATTTTGATAGAAATTCGGTGCACTAGATTAATAATTGAATAGTTTAAATCAATATTGAATTCGAGTCAATCACCTTAATACAACAGATTTTTTCTTTTCAATAATCGGTTGTGAATTTTCGTCATTCTCTTTGATTTTCATTCGATCGATTTTAATCGTTTTTCTATTAATAACTACTGTCGATGGAGTTTTCAATGAATTCAAACAGAATTCTCCTCGTAATTTATCATAAGCTAAACACACACAAAAACAATGACTAAAAACTGGAATTTTCCTTCACCTACATTCGATATCTTCATTCAATAGACATTCGAGTATTTGTTTCAATTGAATTAATTTATTCGTAGGCATAGCTGATATTTTAATTTGATTTTTAGTTTTAAAATTAATTACAAGTAGATCATTATGCGACGAAATATTCGTTATTGCGTCTTTCGACAATGTATACGTTGTTATATTAACATTTTGTGCACTGACAGTTAAACATAATGAATCATTGGAGAAAATAAATTCTAAGAGTGCATCTTTTTTCTTCTGTAATTTACCATGTGTAGAATCTGTTAGACAACCTTTACATTTAAATTCAGTCATATTTACAAAATCAATTCGATATTTATCTACAAAAACAAAAACAAAATACAAGAAAAGACAAATCAAGTTTTTTTTTAATTCGAATGTTGTTTGTTGTTTTTAATCATTTGATAGACAATTGACACACCGGTTAGAAACAAATAGACACTCATGTATACAGAAAAAATAAGAATTATCGATAGACAACTGGTTACAAATGGATAATAAGTAAAATAATAAATGAAACCAGTTAGATTTGTTAAATGAAAATGTAAAACACATTGTTCAAGTTGAAATGTCGATGGTAGAAGAGTTATTTCAATGAAATCTAGTGAATATTTCGATTTTAAACGATCGATTAGAATTTCATTTAATATCCATCGATCGAAATCGAATGAAAGAAGCGCTAATGGAAGATAGATCAATGTTCGAACAATTCGAACGAGATCCGATTGATAAGGTAAATGAAATAAACGTGATTGTTCATGAATAATAAATTCATTTGTCGCTGAAATTAATTTCATTTGAAAATAAAATGAACCATGTTGACGATTCATATATGAACGTGGTGAATTACAATGAATTTCGACTTGATACGGATAAATAGATAGATCAAATGAATCCGTTAGATTTATTGAACTAACAACATAGGATGGTATCGATTGTTCACGATTGAATGTCGATGGTAAACCGAATTTAATTGGTAAACTAAGATGTTCTATTGGCATGAACTGTCTTCGTATAATTAGAAATGTGAATATTGACAGAATAAATAAGCATATGCTAACAACGATTAATATTAGTAATGATTGACAACATCGAATTATTAAACGAGTATTTACAGATATACTCATAATCTATGAGAGAAAATGTTTTTTTTCTTTAGAGTTTTGTTTTATTTGACTTTTGTTTTTGTTAGAGAACAACATCAAAACGATAAGATCTATTGCACGAACGTAACAATTTTTCTTTTGTCTTTAGATAAAATACAACAACAACAACAACAACAACAAAAAACTACAACAATAATAAATAAAATAAATATATTCTCTATTGATCTTTCTTTTCGGATCGATGATCTTCGTAGGCGAACATCGATGACCAATCTCTGCAGATCAATGCAGCTAATAAAGGAAAAATTAAACATAATGGAACGATATAGAGTAAAGCTGGTTGAGCATGTTTGAAGATTTGAAGAATAGAAATCGTGATAACTAATGCGATGACATAGGCGATGAATGAAATCGTAAAATAACGCGATGAACCAGCACGACGTGAAACATCGTAACGAAGTAGAAGTGCGATGAATGCACCGGGAATAACGATATCACCTAACGAAGAAGAAAACGAAATTGAAGAAAAAAGAAAAGACAAGAAAACGAACCGAGACCAAGCATGGCGAATTTATTAGCTGCGAATAGACCGTGTTCAATCAGATCTTGAGGAAAAATGAGTTTAATCGGTGCATCAAATGACTTAGCGACGGTGACCATAACTAAATTCGAATTGATTTTCGAAAAAAAAACAATCCAATTCAACTAACCATTCGTTCCAAATACCCAAAAGACATCGTAAACAAACAAACCACTGAGAAGTACGATGCCATTTAAAACTCTAGATTCGAAAAGAAAACATCGAACTATTTTCAATTTTGTTTTGTTTTTACTTGTTAAAATGAAGAATTTCGATAGCATTGATCGAAAAAGCAATGCCGAACAGATTATTAGCGATCCAATGTCGTTTTAGAAAATACCAAATGCCAACTAGAACGCAGAGAAAGAAAAGAGCAACATCGACGAAATCGAATTTGAAATCGACATGTGTGAGATCATTGCTGTTGGTTTGATTCTCCGCTAGAGTGACGTGAAATTGTCGTTGACGGAGTGAACTTAAACATGCACATGAGAATTTCTTTGTGAGAGGTTGCAATGCACGATAGAGTGCAATGACACCGATGACGAAAAAGTAAATATTCAAAACGAATGTGATGTATTCTTTCGAAACAAGTAGAACAACTAAATAAATACCGAAGAGAAAACCACTGGCAATAAATGGAAACATAGCAGCTAGAACAAACAATCGAGCGTTTTTTGTTTTAAATCTTTATTCAAACGAGAGATTTACCATCTTTAGCTGTGAGAACATCGGGTTTTTCTCCTGATTGACTTTGTTTATCTTTTCGAATGATCGAACGATACGACCCGTAATAAACACATAAGAGTGCAGCAAGAACAAGAAATGAATAGGATATAAGCATTCCACTTGTACTAGCAACGAACGGTTCTTTCTGCGTGCCATTCGTTTGATTGAGAATGTCAATCGTATCGAATAACGGCGATAGAGTGGCGTTTTCAGTCGATGCTGACATAATTTCGTTGTTCGAATAAATGATCGAAATACGGAGTGGTGTTTTTTTTTTGTTAAATATAGATGTTTACTAGTGGTGTTTCTCAAAAGTTATCCACGATGCATGCCGTTCGATTGCCAATCAACACGTCGAATAGATGTCACAAGACGAAAAACGTCTTCAACCAATCGATTTTGCAGACAGATGGCAATATGATTATTCATCATTGGTTTTTCAACTAAACATATATAAATACTACTACTACGAACGACATGTATACCAATCATTCAGCCAACAGTCAATGAGAGTAATCAGAAAATTGATTTGTACGTGTTACGTTTTAGATAACGATTCATGCGTAGGAATTAAATTTTTACTACGAAGACAATTAGAATGAATCGTGCGATTGATGATGAACAAATCAATGAAAATGAAAACGAAGAAGAAGATGAAGATGAAGACGACGATCCATTTTCTATGGCTGTCAAAGAACTTGAAGAAACCAATCGTCAAGCTGATGAAATCGCACGTGTATGTCGATTGTTTTCGAATATTCATCAAGTTTTTTGTTTTAATCTTCATTTTCAGCAACGTTCACTCGAGTCAACAAAACCGCAATTACCCGTTTTTACTCCACAACCAGCACCACCACCTCCGCCACCACAAATAACAATAACACGTCCAATTATTCTTCATGGTCTTCATGCACCTGTACAAAATTCACCGATAATTCGTCTCCAACGACCGGTCACAATTCCATCGGGTTTGTTTACCTTGCCAACCAATGTACAAACACAATTACCAACGTCAGCATCGGCTGGAGTCCTCCATCAATTCATTCCAGCTCTACGACCAATGATCAACGTAATGAATCTTCTTCTTCTTTTCTTTCTGTAAATTAAACAAATCTTTTATCTTCCAGGATTTTCCACCGAAAATACCAACAGATATCATCACTGAAGAAGACGAAGAAGAAGAACAAAGTGCACAAGCAGCTGACACCTATTCCGATTACATGCCATTAAAACGTACCTATCAATTTCCCTCAAAATACACTCAACTCCTATTCCTCTCGTTTAGTTCATCTTGGCGATCGACATCCCGATCCTGTTGTCGAAACATCGTCACTTGCATCTGTCGAACTGCCCGACATAACCTATCAATTATCGATACCGAATGAAAAAATTCAATTGAACACTTTATCAGCTTTACAATTAGAAACTATTGTTTATGCTTCGCAACGACATATGACGTTTTTACCAGATGGAACACGAGCTGGCTTTTTAATCGGCGATGGAGCTGGCGTAGGCAAAGGTCGAACTATTGCTGGTCTGATCTATGAAAACTATCTTCTCGGACGACGGAAATCACTTTGGTTGAGTGTGTCAAATGATTTGAAATACGATGCACAACGAGATTTATACGATATCGGTGCGCAATTTATCGAAGTCCATGCACTGAATAAATTAAAATATGCTAAAATCTCTTCGCCACAGAACGGCGGCATTAAACGTGGTGTCATCTTTGCGACTTATTCATCGTTGATAAGTGAAAGTCAAAATGCGTCAACTAAAGTCAAATATAACAGTCGAATGAAACAATTAATTCAATGGTTAGGCGGCGAAGATTTCGACGGCGTGATCGTTTTCGATGAATGTCACAAAGCGAAAAATCTCGCGCCAAGTCCCACAGCGAAATCATCGAAAACCGGTCTCGCTGTTCTCGATCTTCAAGCTCGTTTGCCCAACGCTCGTATCATCTACGCATCGGCAACTGGCGCATCCGAGCCGAGAAACATGGCCTACATGACACGTTTAGGTCTCTGGGGTTCCGGAACGACGTTCACCGACTTCAATCACTTCATTCAAGCGATCGAACAACGTGGCGTCGGCGCCATGGAACTCGTCGCCATGGACATGAAACTTCGCGGCATGTATATCGCCCGACAATTGAGTTTCTCTGGTGTACATTTCTCGATTCTTGACGTGCCATTGACGGATGAGTATCTTCATACGTACGATCGGTCGGTTCAACTTTGGATTGAGATTAAGGATAAACTTTTGCAAGCGTTTGATCTCGCTGATATCTCGCCGATCGTACGCAACCATGTGATCGCGCGATATTGGCTGAGTCATCAGCGGTTTTTTAAGTATCTTTGCATAGCGTGTAAAGTTTCGAAGGTTGTCGAATTGTCTCGGCAGGCAGTTGACGATGGGAAATGTGTTGTTATTGGTCTTCAATCGACCGGTGAAGCGAAAACTTTAGAACAATTAGAAGAATTCGGTGAATTAAATGATTTTATTTCGACAGCCAAAGGTGTTCTGCAAAGTTTTGTTGACAAACATTTTCCAACTGATATCGAACAGAATAAACCCATGTCAATATTCGATTTAATACCGAAGAATGCCGACGAACAGAATCGTTCGAGTAAAAAACGCAAATCAACTCATCGTCGTCGAACAAATCGTTCGATATCATGCGATACGAACGAGAGTTCCGACGATTCGGACATCGAATGTTACTCATCGTTCGTTCAGCCGACTAAACGACGTGCAACCGGCAAACATCGAGATCAAAATAACAACAATCAACTCGATGAAATCCACAATAGTGACAATGAAAACAGCTGTGAAAGTAGTTTAATCGAAGATGATTGTCTACGGCAACAACAGCATACATTTGCAGAAATTCTCGGACAGACAGAATGTGAAAACGGTTTGCCAATAAAACGTATACAGAAAAAAGAACTGCCAACGAGTGTACAAAATTATGACAAACGAAAGATGACCGATGCTGAAATCGTTGAAGTTTTGTTTAATATGAAATCGGATTTATTGACGAGTATTGAACATCTCGGTCGAAGTCTACCGCCGAATACTCTCGACGAACTGATCGATCAACTCGGTGGACCATCGCGTGTCGCTGAAATGACCGGTCGGAAAGGTCGAATCGTTCAGCATGCTGACGGGCAAATCGGCTACGAATCTCGATCGGAATCGGATGTTCCGCTCGAGATTTTGAACATATCCGAACGTGAACGATTCATGCGAGGAGAAAAACTCGTTGCCGTCATATCCGAAGCTGCCAGCAGTGGCATTTCGTTGCAAGCAGATCGACGATGTCAAAATACTCGTCGACGAGTTCACGTCACGCTGGAATTGCCGTGGTCAGCCGATCGAGCTGTTCAACAATTCGGTTTGAAGAGAAATTTGAGTTTTGAACAAAAAAAAAAGCAAACGATTCTGATTTAGGACGAACACATCGATCGAATCAAGTCTCAGCACCTGAATATGTTTTCGTTATATCCGAATTAGCAGGAGAAAAACGTTTTGCATCGACGTAAGACAATTGAATTCTGTTTTTGTTTTTGTATTGCCATTCGGATTTTCTAGTGTTGCCAAACGTTTGGAATGTCTAGGCGCGCTGACGCATGGTGATCGTCGTGCAACTGAAACACGAGATCTAAGTCGATTTAATATCGATAATAAATACGGCAAACAAGCCTTAGAAAATGTCATACGTTCAATTTGCAATCTCGAACGTCCTTGGGCATCGTTTCCCAAGGGTGTCAATGATTTCGTCACCGAAGTACGCAAAGCTCTCATCAATGTTGGTCTCATATCTCGTGTGGCGAATAATCAACAGATTCTCTACATACCTGAAAAAGGTAAACAATCTCCGATAGAAGATCTTCAAATGAGACGAATGAACATGTTTAGATCATAATAATATGAGTCGATTTTTGAATCGTATACTCGGCATTCGTGTACAAATGCAAAATTCGTTGTTTCGATTTTTTTCCGATGTACTCAATGCAGTGATTGTCAATGCACAACGAAGTGGATCATGGGATCTTGGAATTCTCGGTAAGATCAATTCGTGTCTTGACTGACTTTATTTTCGAAAGTTCAACATCAATTAGATCTTGGCACAGGCGAAGAAACAGTTTCAGTCGAAAGAAGTCAAGTATTCGTTCTTAAAACAGTACAAACAAATAGCATTCCACTTCAAGTTGAATTGCACCAAGTAAATTGCCTTTTGGTTTTTCTCGATTTTCGAAATGGATTTCGTTCAGATCGTTGTCGAACGTGGCCTATCGTTTGCTAAAGCTCTTCAATTAGCCGAGAATTCAATGAATATCTACGATGGTTTCTATCGTTCGAATGAAGATCGACTCTATTGTCGAATGCCTATACTTGCTCTTGCAACAACATCGAATACAACGATGCGAAGAAGCGAACCATTATTTCGAATCTATCGACCGAACACAGGTCTTCAACAAAAACACGAAACATCCGAAAGTCTCAATAAAAAATACGAAAAAGTAAATCACGAAACAGAAAACAAAAAATTCGTTTGAAATCGTTCTTTTTAAGATTTCTTCGATGGAAGCTGAATCGTATTGGAATGATTTATATTACAAAGCTGCAACTTCATGCATTCATTACATTCGGTATGAATAGATATTTCGTTGTTTTTCTTTTGTTTGAAATCACTGATTTGATTTCTTCAGACAAGGTCATTGTCCGATCACAGCAGCGAATCGTCAGCAAACATGCGAAGTCGGCCTACGATCTCGTCGATTTTTTGTTCTCTCCGGTAGTGTTCTCGCTCTATGGTCGTCAATGGAACGAATTCTTCCCGAAGGCAAAATTCAAATGATTCGAATTAAAACGACGCCTACGAATAATCAATTCAATCCTCTTAAAATCGTCGGATGTATCATACCGAAACGATGTCTTCAAGATTTGGTGCATTTACTTGAAAATTCCTCGGCTAATATCTATTTTAAATCTGCCTAGTCTCGTTTAGTTGATATGAACTTCAATCCGTCCAATTCATGTACTATAATCTATCCTCATTTCTTTTTCTGTCTGTGAGTGTGTGTTTTGTAGATTGACAGCTAGACATGATCAGTTTTCAGTTACAAGACGATTTGTTTGTTTGTTTGTTTGTTTGTTTTTCTGTTTATATTTACATGCATATATGTCACTTAAGCCAAGAAACAGCTAAATGATGAAATTAAAGCATTTTATTTCGAATTTTGAAAACAAATCACCGAAAAAAAAAGAAAATGAATTGCACGAGTAGATCATGATCAGTTACTGTAGGGCGGTGGACCAGGATAAGGAAGGATAGTTGTTGATGCACGTGGTGCCATGACAATACGATGCCAACCCGGTTGAAAATTATCATCGGACAAACGTTTTAGAAGATCTCGTTCGGCTTCGAGAAGTTTCATATCGATTAATTTCTTCCAAATTAATGTGATTATAATAATAATTGAACAGATTATTGATAAGAATGTGGCTAATAACAAAAGAATTCAATTTTTGAACAAAAGAAATAAATTGATTTTTACCGAAACTAGCGTAGGCTAAACCATGATCTGAATGAAAATAAATCGATTTATCCTCGTAAATAAATCGTCCCGGCGATGAAAACGGTGTTAATGCCGTTAATAACATAGCAAGCATAAGAAGAATCGTAAACGACAATGTTAATGTCAAAAGTATCCATATAAACGCAACAATATGACGAATATAACGATTATTCGAATTATACAAGATAAGAATTGACGATGCCCATGAAGGAAATACGGTTAAATTCGAAAGAAATAATGCACATGATACAAGAATAATAAGAACATTGAATGAATACGGTCGTGTGTCTTGTGTCCAAACATCACATTTAACATTGAGATCATTCATATGAGCAAAACATATTGTCCATAAACTGATCGACCCGTATTCTAATGTACGTGACGAATTTGAAGTTTTATTTTCGGTATGAATTAATTCATAGGTAAACCAAGCAGTCGAACGGAAACTTAATAGAAGAATAAAAGCTAGCAAGGTGGTTAATATGCTAGCTAATGCTAATGGCCATTTTAAATGTGAATAAACATTTGCCGAGCCGATGATCGACGCAACTTTCGGCCAGTTTAACATTGCAAATACGTAGTGTTAGAATGTGTGTTGTACCATTATGGCTTTGTTCTGATAAATAAAAAAGAAAAATGAATACGAATGATTAATCACTTTGTTTTCTTTCGAAATCAAATCAAATATCAGTCATAAAAAAAAACGAGAATGAAATGTGCTACTTTCAGATAAAACAAAATCTCGTTTAGACAGAATTGTTAATCTAATCGAACGAGAAAGAAAAAAAAGCAAACAAGAACGACAAAAGTAAATGGCATTCTATACGATGTGTAATTGCATATATTAACAGAGACATATCCATCTATACAGCAAACATACGTATGCAGGTCTTTCGTTCTTCTCTCTCTCTCTGGTTATATCCTTTTAATGTATATACATTTGCGATAAATATCCGAAAATAAAAAAAATCAACATACGTATCAAAGGAAAGAGAGAAAAAGAATCGTATTAGAGTTTGCAATCGAGTTTAAACGATATATCAACACAAGTCTGATACAGAATGAAACAAAATTGCTTCTTGTTTTTTCTTCAAGGCAAACGAACGCCTACATGATTCTGTTTCGGGTAATTTAGTTTTTGTTTAACGAACTATTCAATGCCAATATTGAAAGGAAATTATTTGAATGAATGGATGAAAGATTTTCTGACAAAAATATACACTTCGAACTAATGTGTTTTATTGCGTACATATATCGATTCGATAGATGTCTATGAATCCATGATTTATCTCTTTGGATGTCATTACGACATTTCGATCAATATTCAAAATAGATAGTCGGTATTGAAAGAGAGATATCGACTGGAAAGCGTGGCGTCTTTCTGTAACCGGAGCTACTTCTGGGGTCGGACTGTGTGAATGATTTGCGGGCGGGAGTCCTGCTTGTCGTTGATCTATGTCGATCGAGTGTCCGCACGAAGCTCGGTATCGACATGGTGGGAGTAGAGGAATCTCTCCTTCCAGGGCGTCTAAGGAAGGTTGAACCGGCTGAGGCGCGAAATGCGAGCAAGTCAAAGACCTCATGTCGTGCAGTCGTGGGATAGCACTTGTGAATAGACAGCGGCAAGTAGCCCATCCAATACAGTTGGACCACAGTCTGTTTTTCTCTTTTTTTTCTTCTTCGTTTATTGAAAAAAGAAAACAAGATTATGCTGAATCATTGCAACGAATTTTTCTTTTACATCAATTGAAACACGAAAAAAAACGATTATACTTTTATTAATAAATAGAAGCAATATATACGAAAATACTTTTTTGGCTTGTTAGATTTTTAAGTGCCAATTTAGTTTATCATAACACCGTTGAAATGCCTAATGAAACACTTAATCATATCGTAGATGCATTTCCAATTGATCGAGATGCATTACAAAATGAAGACGAACCTGGAAGAGTCGAAATTATCAAAGAATTCAGTTTAAATACATCAACACATGGTATACCTGGTATTGCACGTAGTCGAAGTATACCCAATCGATTATATTGGTCGATATCTTTAATTGCATTTGCTGGTATAATGGTTTACTTTATTACTACAGCTATTCTCGCGTATTTCGAATATCCAACTCAAACATCAATAACGACAATTGTCGAATGGCCACAGGCATTTCCTGCAGTCACCATTTGTAACTATTCTCCTATACGATATGATCGGTTTATTCATGATTTTTTAAATTATACAAATAGTTTAAATTTAACTAATAAAACAAGTACCGATGATTTTACACGAGATCAAGCCATGTATGTTTACAATTTTCTTATTGATAAAATGAATCGGAATGAATCTATTACTGAGTATCTCTACTCACTCGATTCTATGTTAATCCATGGTGATTTCAATGGACTTTCATGTACAGCAACGAATTTCACTTGGTTTCTTTCGTCTGCACACGGTCTATGTTACACATTTAATGCTAAACTTAAAAATACTGTCGATGGTGGCATTCATTACAATGCAGACAATGGTGGCTATGGCGTTTTAAAGCTTCGTCTCTACACACATCAACATCAGTATGTACCGTATTTGTCTTACGGTGAGTGAAATCAAAAGACACGAAACGATTTATAGTTTTTTATTAAAGGCAGTGGAATAGTAACGATGATTCATGATAATGCTCGAGTACCAACAATTGAACAAGAAGGACTTTTACTTGGTCCTGGTCAACATCATCGAATCAGTTATGTGAAAAAAAGAAGTACTTTCTTGCCAGAGCCTTACACAGATTGCAGTGATAAAGTGAGTCCACGGATGCAACTTATGTTAGATCAATACAATGGAACTGATTATGGATTTTCACAATTCGACTGTTTCTACTCTTGTATACAGGCATACGAGTAAGTCTACTGTATTAAGATAGTGGTATGATTTTCATTGTTTTATTTTAGCTATCAACAATGTGGCTGTGGAAATCCATTTCGTTGGAATGTACCTTTCAGTCTACCTTTCAATAGTGATCAACCATTAAAAATTCCACTTTGTCAAGTATCAAATCCTTGTTATGGTCAAGCAATGGGACAACTCATGAATACGAAATCGATCTGGACTCATTATTGTTCTGATTGTCCACCAGAATGTCTGGCGATTGATTTTAACATAAAGTTATCTTCGTTTGCTGCTCCACCGAATTTCTATATGTCGAAAATAAAAAGTTTCGTCGAATCATCAGACGTGAACCTAACTAGTACTTGGTCATCAACGTGGATGGATGATATCAAATCAAGCTATGTTTCTCTTGAAGTTATGTTTGAAACTGGTCGTACTGATGTATACACTCAACAAGCAACAACAACACCTGTTGATGTTGTTTCTAATGTTGGCGGACAAACCGGACTTTGGATTGGTATTAGTTTTCTTTCACTATTGGAAGTTGTCGAAATGCTCTATCGATTAATTCGATATGAATGTTTTTCGGCTCGACGAGTTGTACAAAGACGATGTGATAGTCGTGAACAAACAACACATATGTAGAATTTCAGACATTGTTCACGTTTTTTTCTTGTCCTGCTGTTTTTCTATATACACATATAATCATACGATCCATGATTTATCTCTTTGGATGTCATTACGACATTTCGATCAATATTCAAAATAGATAGTCGGTATTGAAAGAGAGATATCGACTGGAAAGCGTGGCGTCTTTCTGTAACCGGAGCTACTTCTGGGGTCGGACTGTGTGAATGATTTGCGGGCGGGAGTCCTGCTTGTCGTTGATCTATGTCGATCGAGTGTCCGCACGAAGCTCGGTATCGACATGGTGGGAGTAGAGGAATCTCTCCTTCCAGGGCGTCTAAGGAAGGTTGAACCGGCTGAGGCGCGAAATGCGAGCAAGTCAAAGACCTCATGTCGTGCAGTCGTGGGATAGCACTTGTGAATAGACAGCGGCAAGTAGCCCATCCAATACAGTTGGACCACAGTCTGTTTTTCTCTTTTTTTTCTTCTTCGTTTATTGAAAAAAGAAAACAAGATTATGCTGAATCATTGCAACGAATTTTTCTTTTACATCGATTAAGTAAAATAAATATAATTAATATGCATAAATATACATCTTTTACGCTTGTTAGTCTTCTAAGTAAGGTATTACGTCGTAAAATTCGGTCATTTTCACTTTTGAAATGCCAAATGAAACACTTAATCATATCGTAGATGCATTTCCAATTGATCGAGATGCATTACAAAATGAAGACGAACCTGGAAGAGTCGAAATTATCAAAGAATTCAGTTTAAATACATCAACACATGGTATACCTGGTATTGCACGTAGTCGAAGTATACCCAATCGATTATATTGGTCGATATCTTTAATTGCATTTGCTGGTATAATGGTTTACTTTATTACTACAGCTATTCTCGCGTATTTCGAATATCCAACTCAAACATCAATAACGACAATTGTCGAATGGCCACAGGCATTTCCTGCAGTCACCATTTGTAACTATTCTCCTATACGATATGATCGGTTTATTCATGATTTTTTAAATTATACAAATAGTTTAAATTTAACTAATAAAACAAGTACCGATGATTTTACACGAGATCAAGCCATGTATGTTTACAATTTTCTTATTGATAAAATGAATCGGAATGAATCTATTACTGAGTATCTCTACTCACTCGATTCCATGTTAATCTATGGTGATTTCAATGGTCTGTCATGTACAGCGACGAATTTCACTTGGTTTCTTTCCGCAACACATGGTTTGTGTTACACATTTAATGCTAAACTCAAAAATACTGTCAACGATGGTATAGTGCATGCTTCAACAAACGGTGGTCTTGGTATCTTTCAAATCCAGCTGTATGCACATCAACATCAATATGTACCATATTTGACATTTGGTAAGTAAATATAGAATCGAGTGAAATGATAGGCTTTTTTCTGTATTGTTATTTATTTGGTGAAGGTAGTGGAATCGTAGCGATGATTCATGACAATGCTCGAGTACCGTCAGTTGAACAAGAAGGACTTTTACTTGGTCCTGGCCAACATCATCGAATAAGTTATGTGAAAAAAAGAAGTACTTTTCTACCAGAACCTTACACAACTTGCAGCGGTGAAGCTAGTGCAAGAATGCAACTGATGTTAGATCAATACAATGGCACAGACTACGGATACTCACAAGTGGATTGTTATTATGCTTGTTTGCATGCATATATGTACGTCTTTTCTTTTTGTTGAATTGCCTTTATGATATGACACATGTTTTAGTTATGAACAATGTGGTTGTGGAAATCCATTTCGTTGGAATATACCTTTCAGTCTACTTTTTAATGGCGATCAACCAGTGAGAGTTCCACTCTGTTTAACATCAAATCCTTGTTATGGTCCAGCAATGGGACAACTAGTAGACAATGTATCTGTCTCGGGTGTTTATTGTCCTGATTGTCGACAAGAATGTTTAGCTATTAATTTCAATATTAAGCTATCTTCCGTCGTTGCTCCACCGGATTTTTATCTGACTACAATAAAAGCTTTTGTTGAATCATCAGGTGTGAACCTAACTAATACTTGGTCATCAACGTGGATCAATGATATTAAGTCAAGTTATGTTTCATTCGAAGTTATATATGAAACAAGTCGTACAGATGTGTTCAGTCAACAGGCAACAACATCACCTGTCGATGTTATTTCTGATGTTGGCGGACAAACCGGACTTTGGATTGGTATTAGTTTTCTTTCATTGTTCGAAGTTGTCGAAATGCTCTATCGATTGATTCGCTATGAATGTTTTCTGGCTCGAAGATTTATACAAAGACGACTACGTCATACTGATACAAACACAACACCAATGTAGAATTTCAGAATTTGTTTTTATTTTATGAATACAAAATTAAAAAAAAGAAGATATTTTAATGTAAATTAATACCTTCATTGGTTCGAATTCCAATAAGAAATTTTCCCCATTGAATAATATTCCAAGGTTGAACTGAATATTTATCAGTTTTAATTAATTTCCCCGTGTTTGACACGTGAAAAAGTCGACGAGTCAATGGATCAGCTACGAGCCATTGTTCACCATGAAGTAGACAACAACGAAAACCTTGACCCACATCGATCGTCCACAGAGTTTCAAGACTTGAAGCTACACGAAGATCGAGCCGTGTCTTTTCATTTTCCGTATTATAAATAATCATTGCAAGACATTTCTGATTCGATCTTATATCATAAATATATTCATTTTCGTTGCAAGTCTCTGGTGCACGTTTTTCTTTCACGCCTTTATTTGTCGGTGGTAGTTTATATTCAAAAATCGCCGGTCCTGTACCTTGTGTTAATAAAAACAGCGATGATTCCGAACAAGTCACACGACTCCATTCAGCATCCGATGAAATCGGACATTTCGCAAGCGTCATTGCATTCGGTTCGATGGTGAATAGTTCTTTACTTGACAGTACAAAGAATTTACTCAATGTCGATGACCAACACATATCCCAGATTTCGTCGTGTGTCCAAGGTAGTTCTTTAACTACCGAAAAATGTCGATCGAGTAACGAGATATTCGGTGGTTGATGAACTAGCAGATGTTTTTCGTTTGTTGCTATAGCTGGAAAATCGTCGAATGGGATTTTCATTGTTCGACATACCGATGTCAAAGGTAGAACTTCTCGAATGATAAGATTTTCATCGATCACTAACGGTTGAATACTAAATCGAAGACTTTGTAATTCGGTAAATTTCTGTTCGATTAATTTAATATCTTGAGTTAATAGATCGACATCATTTCGGGTCGCATTTGTTTGTTTCTTTAATTTGTCCATGACACGTCGAACACGTTCGACTTCTTTTTTTAATTTATCTCGTCGATCGTCAACGAACGTTCGACGTTTTGTTTCGTAGTAGTCTTCGACAACTCGATGAGCTTCATCACGCCATCGTTCTAAGGCAACGAGATAGGCGGGTTCGAAATTCGAAAATTGATTCAAACGATTCGAAAGAGCATTGATTTTGTCTGATAATGCTGGAACTTTACTATTAATTCGATGGAAATGCTGATTCAAATGTTCGAAACAGTAACAACGATCACAACAAATGCAGACAGTACGTGTTGGACTTCGACAACCGTCGATTGTGCATGGTCGACTTGAAATTGGCATTTGAAATGAATGGCAATTTGTTTTTGTTTTCAAATGCTATTAACCATTGACAAACAGAGACGGACAGAATAAAAAAAACATTTTTCTATTGTTTTCAAAATTTTATTTTGACAACCAATTTTTATTCGTACAATATTTATATGAAATTTCAGTCTCTTCGATTCTTATTTTTGAATGGATTCGATACGTTTATCGATTGTATTAAAAATTTTATCGAAGATTCTTGTTTGTTTACCAAAATTTTGTCCATTTCGTCCGTTACGATGATGTAAATCATGATCTTCAATACTCAAATCCATTCCAAACCATTGCAAGAATTCGCCACAACATGGGTGTGTCCAAAAAGCTCGAGTGCCTGTATGACCCATGGCTTCGACATAGATCAAAATACATTGAGCTATCCAAAATTCATGAGCTGTTAATGGTACAACCAATGAAGCACCTAGAGGAACGAGAAAGATTTCTATGATTTCTTGAACGTCATCGGCGAGAATGGCTTGAGCAATCGAAGGATGTTTTGTTGAATGATGTTTGCTATGATATTTCCAAAGAAATGGAAATGTATGAACAGCTCGATGATAGGAATAGAAGAAGAAATCTAAAGCAACTAGCCAAACACCGATTTTAATTGGAAATAACCATGATATAGTGTGACCGAGCGATGGAGGTGTGTAACGATCGTACCCACCGAGAATCAGACCACCACCAGTTCGTGCGAGTGTGTAAATTAAAACAGCAAAAATCAATCGATGTACATCTTTATCTGGGATATAATCTCGTGGTCGATTATGTTCGTCAAATGTTCCGTAGAAATCCATGAGTCCCGTCAAACGTTTGGCCATGCATATGGTATATATAACGAAAGCAATATGATAGAAAAGAAATGCAAACATTGGATGCCATGTATGAAAATAACTTGTTTCAGGGACGAGATGATACCATAAAGATTGAATGAGTAAAGCCGGTGCGATATATCGAAGTAACCAGAATCGTTCAACCCAAACATTCATTGTTGGCGGTGGATTTGGATTCTTTGGTTGAACAACATAACATTTGTCACTTGCAAGATCAAGTGTTGCAACTTTCTCCCAAAAATTTCGTTTTTTAAATGGCTTTTTCACCCAATTCGCTGTTGCACGAAGTTTATAATTCATATTCGACGTTGTCTCTGTTAATATCATTTTTGTTTTTTTAATAAAACCCGAAATAAACAGACAGACTTCTTTTTCGTCTATTTTTATACGACGTCGAAAGTTCTCGCAAAAAACCATGATTCATCGTTGTTTCGTGCAAACTTTTGATAAAAGTATTTTACAGTTCTTTTCTTTTTCTTTCTCTTTTACGTTGTAAGTTGTACCAGTGAGTACCAACGAATCACATTGAGTCAAGGGGTAAAACACATTCTGTTTATTGAATTTCGAGTATTTCCCTAACCATACACACATGAAGACAAGAAAAAAAAACAAAAGATTAAAACCCGTACAAATTGTGCAAAAATAGTATGCAAGAGAACGTGTGTGTGTGATTATAAAGGAAAGTCTTTAATGTGAGAAAAAAAAAAGAATAGTAGTAGCACCATACGTCGAAGAGAAAAAAAATAAGGTTAATACAAAGATAAAGAAAGAAAAGTGTTTTGTTTAGTTGAATTAACTTTCGCCAGATGTTGCACCGCCGCCTCCAGGCTCATATTGCCGTCGAAAACAATCACCAATTGGAAAGAAATCCCATTTTCGACTTTGATACATTTCCCAAACATAACTCTCCTATTGAATTGAAAAGAAAAATTTTTTTGTATTTCAACAAAATCAAACAAACCTGTCCAGTGTGTTCGGTATCCGGTTTATTCAATAGATGTGTTAGAAAGAACATGTAATTGGCAAAATTATGTTCAGCTGTTGTATGTGTTTCGAACCCGTGTGGTTCCTTATCGAAATAATCTTGACCAATACCACAAATAAAACATTTCGATTCAAGTGTTTCTTTAACTGAATCCAATTGTTCTCGAAGATCACCGAATGCATCGATGATTAAACCTTGAATAATAGCAAGTAAAATAACAATGATAAAAAAGAAAAATGTTATATCGAAAACAATTCGATAGAGTTCCAATGGATCACCATTCGGCGACTCTAATTCATCACCAATACCACCACCAGCTCGAATACCCGAATACAAATGAAATTTAAAACACTACAAAAGACAAGAGATTAGATTTCGTAATCAAAATGAAATCATTTACCGTTAACATATCTTTACAATTTTCTTCTTTTTCTTCATCTTCTTCTTTCGTATAGAATTTTCGAAAGAAATTAAATGCAATAACTGTATACAAATAAACGACAACAGCCATTAGCATAATTGTCAAGAGTAACTAGAACGAATAATAAATTCAATGACAAAACAAAAATATGAATCTTATTTTACTTGTCGACCATTGTGAGTAATCGATTTTAAGATCGTACTCAATGCTTTAACACTAATTGCTACATCAAGTAAATGTATTGCAAAAACAAAGAACGAGAAATTGCCAATAACAGAAAAAATAAAGTAAAAGAACACATATAAAAACGACTAGAAAATAACAATTCAATATGCCAACACTTTCTCGATCGAAATTATCTTACATTATCCGTGAAGATCACGCCCCATTTCCACACTTGATATCTCATATCAACGGATTTGATCTTTCCCCAAAGGCCAGTCTCAACCGGTTTGACAATTTCGAATTTGCCGGGCGTATCGTTTTTCTCCATGCCCAAAAATCGACTTAGTTCATCATAATCGAATTGATCCGAATATTTATTTCGAACTTTCTTCTTCACAAATTTGTCCCAATACGAATCAGGAAATGATTTCGAACTGATAACGAGTTTATGCCATTCACGTGATAAATACGAAACTAACCACGAACTATTCTCGCTCGGTTGGTCAATCAACCAGGCACCTTCGAATTCTAATTTACGAGCGATTTCTTTTTCACGTTTGAAAATAACCAACGGCACTTTCAGTTTATAATAACTTATCATCATGAGAAACGCAACGGATGAATGCAGAAATGCCGATATTTGCAGTAAATAGACCATATAGAAATTCTTCGGATCCATAGCAATCACTTCTTCATCATCTTCATCGACACTTTCGATTGCATCCGCAGGAATTGAATCATCCATGGATGCTGCAGCCAATGGTAAAGCCTTGAGAATATCAAAGTTTGTTTGTTTTTTTTTCGTTTCTTAAATTTAAAATTGTCTTACTCGGTAGAATAACATGAGAAAATTGATGACAAATGCAAGACAAAGTGCCATGAATTTCAATTGATGATAATTACGAGCAACTAACGCCTATGAAGATTCGACCAAAAGAAGAAAATCGAATGATTTGAATAGAAACTTCATTCTTACGAGAGCTTTCTTTCCATAATCAGTTCGAGCAGGTGGTTCAGGTGGAATAAAATCATCGTCTTCACTAGTTGGTGTACCAGCCGTGCTTGTTGTTGGTGATTTTCGTTGATATTCAGCTTGAACATTAACCTAAAACCGAACTTATTGTAAAATCAAAAATCGATGGATCGTACTTCGAGTGCTTGTCGAGATTTTTCAATGAAATTCGATGATAATTGTGCGGTTGTTGTTAGTTGTGGTACGGATGCTGTGATTGTTTGTTGACTTTGTGTTGCTGATGTGAGATGAGCTGTCGTCGTCGCAGTTGTTACACCTTTCGATGAATCGATGTGATTCTGAGTGGTTTCATCGAAGTTCAGTCCGTTGATTTGTTCATCAGTTAATGACATTCTAAAAGTTCGGAAATCAAAAATTGGAAAATATGAATTTAAACATTCGTGTACTTGTGATGTGGCTCAGCATCACCGTTTAATCCAACACCAAAGGCGTTGACCGGTGACGACTCATCGGCTGAATGAAAACCTATATGAGATATACTAACGGATGCTAAACAGAAAAAAAAGCACATTTTCAATATCTCAGCAAGAGTTATAATCAATGAATTGAACGAACGTAGATGAAGATCACGTCGTTTCGTCGGCGGTGGTAGCGCAACTCGTTCAGGTTTGACTTCTTGTTGTTCATCGCCCGCCATCAAATTCCAAATACAATACGTTATAGTTCTACATAATCAAAATAACATCATTTCGAATATTTATACTTATACAAATAAAGGCAACCGTTTTTTATCGGCAAAGATCATGTGACGCAATTTCCTATCATATCCATGCAGTGCGAGTTGTTCGATTTGTTGACGTGAGTTGGGTTGAAGGGAGAAAAGAAATCGTCTCGACAAACGCGAGTACCATCGTTCGATTAAAATCATTTTCAACAAGAGAAAAACATGCAAACTGAAATGTTCACAGCAACACATGCAAATTCATTCATTGTGTATTTTCATCTCGACATACCTGAATGCATAGAAGATAATCAAGAATATCAATTGAATACATTTGATTAGTAGTGAATAGAATCCTTTGATCATATCTTTGAATGTCATTTGTCGAGCTTGAGTATAACCTTGTCGGATTGTTGATGGACGAAGAAGATGAAAGAGACTTTTAATCGCCCACCATGTGTAGGATAAAGTGAGTTTAATTGGTTCGGATTTTGTCGGACGAGTTGGCGAAGAATCTTCGTCTTCTAAGGCTGTTGATTGAACACGATTTTCTTCTTCTTCACCACTCAATGCAACAGCATGTTGCATCTAGAAATAGATTTTACACGAAATTGTCTCTCGAACAAAAGGTGAACTGTTACTTCAAAAATCGTATCTTCACAGAAATTAATAAATTGTTCGAGTTTTTCTTTATCATCAGTTTCATTAACAACGAGATGTAAAAACGCTTTTTTCGATTCCTGAAAAAAAAACGAAGACAAATATTGGTCAAATGAGTAAATATATCAAAACGAACTTTAATATGTGGTTTATTCCATTGTTCGATATTCGATTCCGTGATTTCGAAATAGACTCGTTCAATATAACCAGCACCGCCTTTAATCTCGATTCGTCCGAGATAATCTTGAAAGTACGAGAGAAAACTCTTGGCTTTATCCATCAATCGTTGCAAACGTTGATCATGCGGCATATGTTCCGACAAATTCGTTAGCAAAACGGCCATGTTAAAACCGATATCTTTCGCCGGATTATGAAATCGTTCGGTGAATTCCATGAAATCGATTTTACCATCTTGATTTGTATCGACACACATGAGAATATAATCAATATCTTGACTAGAATATCGATTGAATTTGATAGATAACAATCAAATTCGTTGGCGTTTTCTTTTTGTCTTACCCTGTGTACATTTTTTGTGCTTCCATAGCACGACGAAATTCTTTCGGCGAAATGAATCCGTCTTTGTTCGTATCGAATTCTTGAAATGCTTCGGATGTTGTCAAGCCTTTCATTTTCAAGAATATATCGAAGAATTGTAATAGCAATTCAACGTTCGATTGAGATTCGATCAATGTATCAACCATTTGTTTACCAACTGAAAATCAAGTTCAATGTGCATCGATTTATGAAAAAACAGCATGTGACTTACTTGGACCATTGAGAACATTTCCTAGAAACGAAAAAAAAACACTCAAATTATAAAGATTCAAAACAGAATAATCTACCTTCGAGCATGGAGAGTAACATGATGATCATATCTTTCTGCAATTTCATCAATTCACGTAATAATTCAATTTGTAATGGATCCTAAACAAGCATATTTATCAAAACAAATCATTGAGTTTTCTCGTTCGTACTTGAGATAATTTTCTCTGCATATGTGCGAATATGTAAAGAAAACCGGAGATTGCATCCCATAGACGACTGTTGGCTAATGCTAATTGATTTTGTGGACATGGTCCCTAAACACACAATCTTCGTTCGCACAAACAAACAAATAGATCTCATGTTTTACTTGAATATATTCAGTTAATGTATTAAAAACTTGTTTAGCAACATTAATAGCTCGACAGAAATTCTCCTTTCCATGAGCATCGACTGTTTCTTTGCCTGAATAATGCCAATAGAAGTCCATCATTGATTCCTGCAGATTCAAATCATTTTTCAAATCATATCACTCAACTTCACAATCAATTTACTTGTAAACTTAGTAGATAATCAACTGTACAGATAATAATATTCACATTGGTGTTATTTCCAGCTTGTAAACGAAGATAATTCTGAAATTCAAGATTATGACCTTCGCATAACAATTGACAGAAACGAAACAATGAAATAGTAAAATCAGCATCGTGAAGATTCTTCTCGCCGGCCATGCCATCAGCGCCAACACCTGAATAATAAACAAAATCAAATAAATTCTTCTTCTTCTTCCTGTAAAAAATTTCTACCGAGAACTTCAGCTTTGATACAACGTTCGAATGTGTCAAGATCGAGTACACTACAATTTGCCATCAGTGTGGCAAGAGATGTAAAACATCCGACATCTTTCGAGTCTTTCAAATAATCCAACATTCGCTATAGAAAGAAACAAATCAATCGTTTGCAATTCGAACATTTGTTTGTTACTTTTTGAACTTCACGATTTCCACCATGTAAAAGAGAAATACCGAGTTGTAATGTTCGTTGAAGCATTTCGTTATTTTCACCTTTACTAGCACTGATATACAAGAGAACACTTTCAGCTGCACCTCGATTTGCCAATCGATTTTGTTCGTAGAGTAATTTTTGTTTTTCCATTTCTTGTTCTTGAAATGATTTCACTTCTTCAGCTCCTCCATCATCATCATCTTCTTCAATAACACAACTTTTGCTCATAATATTCGAATAAGATAAATAAAGAACATCGTCGGTTATCGAAAAGACTTGTGCCGTTGTTGCCGCCCGATTCAAACATTGCAATAACTGTTTCAATGGATCAGGTTTAATCGTCAATGTCAATGCTAAACTCTCATTTTCCGTTTCATTTTCTTCTTTAATAACTGTCATTTCTTGTTCATTGGCATCTTCATATTCATCGCAGAGATGTTCAATCAATCTCGCTCGAGTATCTTCCTCGGCGTCTAACCATAGTTCTCGATAGGCTTTCAAGAACATGTTCATTGCTCGATGTCGTGGCACTGAATGCAGCGGTGCCATGCGAAAACAAGCCATGATAGCTTTCTTTCGTTGAGATGAAACGAGTTTTCGCCATGTACCTCGTCGGTGTGTCGGAGGATGATCGACGAGATTCAGACCGAACAGAGCCTTGGCCATTTTCAGCATGTTTTTAATCGATGTTTCTTGAGACACGACCACACCGGTGTGATGTGATTTCGAGCCGATTTTACGGTACAAAGCACTTTGCCAATTGTTTTTATTGACTGTATCTCCCTGAAACGAAAAAAAAACATGAGATGCGAATGAATTGAATGAGAATAAATACTTGTTCTTGTGCGAAGAATATATCTCGTAGGAATTCCTCGACATTTTCTTCTTGATCGTTCTACAAAAAATATTGTTTGTTTTGCTTTTTTTCTCTCTAAGAGAAAAGAATAAATTTACTGTCAATTCTAAAGTTAAATGTTCTTCAGTTGGATTTTCGATTTTTTCATCATGCGCAATTTTCATCTAAAAATCGAAAAAACAATCTTTTTCACCCACCAAATCAATCTTCACTCTCTCTCTCCCTACTTCAATCATTTTATGTTTAGCCAATTGAACAAGTTCTTGTTCACGTCCACCGAATATATTCATGCCCACTGGTAGCAAACGTTTGACACAGGCTACACTTAACGACGTAAATTTCTCTTTGTCCATTCGTCGTTTCTTTCGTTTTTGTTTGCCATTTGTATTCGACATATCATTGGAAATTTTCGCTGCTCCTGAATCTCCTGATGAACTCGTTCCGCTCGGCATCAACATACTCGTATTATCGATTTCATGTTGTGTAACAAAATTCAATTCTTCACGTTTGAAATACTAAAACAAAACGGATTTCGATGAATCGAAGAAGAAAATAATCCGTCGAGCTTTTTACTTTTGATTTACACCAAGTCGAGAAGACTTCAGCCATGTTATTGAACAATTCTTCAGCATAGATATCGCCGTGTTTGAGCCAAGTCGATCGATGAATATCGACGTATTTGATTAGCAAAGGACCGAAGGCGTACAAATCTCGAACAAGGATTTCGTAATTCTTTGAAATAGAATTTCATGATTTCGAAGAGAACAAATTCGTGTGAATTACTTTCATGAGATTGCTTTCTAAATCTTCACGTTCGGACGATTCCAAACGTGTCGCATGTTTGAGTGATTGTTCTTGCGAATATAAATCTTCGGATTTGCCTTTCAATCGTCTTGACACAGGGAGAAAATAACGTTCTAATAAACTAACTGATGAATTCAAAATAATCGCTTGAGTATAAACTACAAACAAACAGAAAACAACAACATTCGAAATCATTACGTTTTCTCTCTTTTCTACCAGCTATGCGTTTCATCCATGGCGCTTCTTGTTCATCGATATTATTATTAATTAATTTCAAAACACTTCCCAATACAGAATTCATATGTTCAGGCGTGACATTGGTTACTTTCGGTCTTTGAAAACAAAAAAAAGCGAAGATTGACATGAAATCAATCGAATATTTGCTCACTCATTCGTTTGTTTCGATTTTTGCGGTCCTACAGACCACCAGTATGGCAAATACGAGCAAACACATGGTAGAATAACTTCGACAACATATGGCGAATCTTCGTATTTAACTCTTGCTTCAGCATGTTCTTCAATTTCCGTGATAACTTTACTCAAATGTGGAATTGTTCTCGCGACATTCGTCATAACATCTAAACGTAGAAAACGAAAGTATTCTCTCATTATTGATTTCAAACAATTATTATCAAACCATTTGCTTCGGGTGATAATTGCGAAACATTCGATGCTTGTTTATTATTTCCGTTGAATTCCGGCTCGAGAAATGCGACTGGAAAACAAGACGCAAACGAACTTAAGCAATCGCCAACTAACGGACGATGACGATTCAATTCTTCGATAATCCATTCGCTAGAAGTCAAAAAACAAAAGTAATAATCCGATTTGAGAACTTTACAAATTACCGATCGACGAATTTCGTTCCTTGAGTTCCGATTATCCAAAGTGCATTGAGAATCTTATAGCCTGCCAATTGAATTTCACCCTCTATTCACACAAAAAAACACACAAGACTTTAGTTTTCGTTCAAATTCAATTGAAAGTTAGCTACCGAATACATCGACACCATAGTTATTCTTTCCGAGATGATCTAACATCGATGACAGGACTGGTAGAAGCACCATATGCACATAGGAAAGACTTGTTGTGCCTCGTTGTAATGTTCCTTTGATGTGACTGAAACGTTTCTGTTCGAGATTTTGAACTGTTTGATTGAGATCTTCTGCAATGTTGTTAAACAATGGCAAGACTGATGCTCGAACCATTTCTTGACTGTTCTTCATAACCGAACTAGAAAATCGATCGTTGCTGTCTTAGTTTTTTTTTCTTTATTTTTTTTTACCTGAAATCAATCGCTCGTACGAGCACTTTCAAACATCGAACAGAAATGTTAACTTCATTGCCGAATGCACTGAATTTCTGTCGAAGTAGAAATGCTAATTTACAGAATAAACTGCAGCTCATTTCTTTTTCTTTGACTGTTGCATAGCCAGTGCCGGTTTTCAACGACGATGGCGTTATGAAATATTCTCGATGAGCTTGAAAATATTTTTCAATCAATGGTAGGACGACTTTGCCGAAGAATTTCACGTCTTTAGTCGACAGACGATAGCTTTCATGAAGAGAAAATTTCGAACTTTCCTTATAATTCTGCATAGTCGATGAAGCTCGTTCGACATATTCGAGAAGTTTTTCTAATAGACTTGTTGCAAAACGTTTTTCCGTGTGTTGCGATGTTCCATTCGTTGTTAACGAAGATGACGATGTAACGAGATTTGCAATTGTTAAGCCGATGTTTTCTTCTTCACGAGTTTTCCTATTGAGAAAAGAAAATCAATCAGAAATTGTTTTTTTCGTGTTTTACTTGACAACACGATAGCCGAATGTGTTCACGAGTTTGACGAGATCTTGGTAGAATTTGAGGTCTTTTTGTTTTTCTTTGTCGGTTAGAAGATCGAATGGAACGAGCCGCGAGTGAAGACCACCGCCGATGGCTGCCAAACGATTTTTCATTTGTCGAGCCCAGATTTCGTGAGCGTTTTGCGCTAAGGCTTCCGAGAGATCCTTTGCAATTCGAATGGCATTTTGACAGATTAGTTTTTAGAAAAAAAATCTGTACCTGCATCTCACGATTCATGGTTACACTGTTGAAATCCATCGCTTTCGGAAGATAATCCGGTCCGGTTTTATCCTTGAAGAATGAAATCGAATTTCCGAAGATAATTTTCGAATCTTTTACTTTCGTTTTCTTTCGTTGTAGCGGTTTGGTCGCGATACGTGTTATTCCTGTATCGTTTTTCTCGAGATGAAAATGTAGTTTCTCAATCGATTTCAAGGCTTCTCGAATCGGTTCTTCGAGTTTCAATTGATCCTGAAATAAATCATTTCGTATTAATTTAAAAAAAAAAGTTTTTTTTTTCCGAACTTTTCGATCGAGTTGTTTGTAAGCTTTTAAGTTCGGATGTTGACGATATTTATCATTGATCTGTTCGCCATAGGTCCAACCTTGTTCAAACTATTTAAAAGAAAATAACGAATTTGATTTCAATTCGTTTCGAACTTTAGCATATGCCCATTGATCATGAACACTTTCTGCGTAAACTTTCACGAATTCTTCTAATTCAGGAGCCAAAACCACACTGCGAAAGAAAGAAAAACATTGATTTTATTTGCCATTAAATCGAATTGACAACTGACTTCGTTGTATCAGCTGGATTTGGTTCGTAAATTCTCGACATTTCGACTTTTTCTCGTTCATGATCGATATAATCTTGTTGATTAATCGAATAGGAATAGTCCGGCGAAAGTGCACTACCAATTGCTATTCAAAATCAAGAACTGAGTCGATTTCGATAGATTCTCAATCGAATTCTTACCTGTTAGACACGGCAGTGCTTTGCCGAATAATTCAGGATCATAAGTCTAGATGACAATTATGTAAATTGTTTTTAAAAAGAAAAGAATCTACTCGTGAGGCAAGAGCATCGAAAATCTTTTGAAATAAAATCATTGTCAATCGTTTTTCTTCTTCGGTCGCTGCTGTGCTGTAATATCGACTGCATCGATCGTACCATTGAGTTAACATCTAAATAAAAACGAGATTTTCACTGAAATCTAATTCAATCGATAAAATCAATACACGTAATGGAACGATCGTTTGATCGGTTAATGCAGGAATATCATGAACAAGTTTACGTAGGAGAGGCGTCATCATCGATGGTTTCAATTGACTAAATAGAATAATTCGCTCTTTTCTCTCTAAACTTCTTCGTTCGTTTACTTAGCATAAGCAAGAAGAAAATCACAAATTGTATCCAATTGATTCTTTGTCAATGATCGACATTTCGAGAGTCGATAGACGGTATGCAAAGTTGATTCTAACAACGACGATCGATGATCACAATCATCGAAATAATGTGCATGTGATGTCATCAATGGCACGACACTATTGCATAAATATCGATTCAAAGCAAGAGCCATGTCACTCTCGGCAATGGCTGCCATGTCGAGTATAGTTGCAGCTCGAATATCGGGCAGAAAAGCGTCTTCAAGCAAACGAAAGAACGTATCTTGATCGGGTATGCCGTAGACACGTTCGAGAAAGAGAATAATCGACATTTTATGTGCTGGTTGAAGGCCAGGCGGCATTGAATTATCGTTGGGCAAGAGAAATTTCAAGCCAAGTACACCTTCGAGATCGTGCATTGAGACTAAACTCTTGAGAATTGATTTGGCTCGAGCAGCATTTGGCTTGCCCATTTTAATAGTTTCTTCCGATGGTGCACATCGGCCTAATAGTTCAACTAAAATCGCGTAGAATGACAATTCAGCTGCACCTAAATCGATATATTCTTCGTCATCTTCGTACGGCAAACGAACTTGCAATCGATCACTAAAACAAATATCATCGAATCGTTTTTTTTTATCGTTTTCAACTGACTATTCTTCGTTGAGATTGTGCATGCTTTCATCATCGATAATTTCTTGATAAGCAGCTTGAATAACCGGATCATCGGGATTCTGTCGTCGAGCAATGTAAAGTGATTGTGCGATACCTTCTCGAATCGCTTTTAGTAAACCTCCGCCTTCACCTCTCAACGCCGGACCGAGGCAATCCGGTCGTCGGATAAGCAATCGTACGACAAGATCCGCATTTTCCTCGACCGTATCGCCGTTAACCCAAACGCAGAATTTCAAAAAATCAAGAAATCGTTCGCCATCAACAGGATCCCATCCGATGTCGTGATAGCCTTGCAAGAACAATTCCTCGTTTCTCGTTGTACCGCATCGCGAGAGATACGAAGCAATCTTTTCCAAATGTGATTCACGTAAGGCTAAGGCTAATTCATTGTTATCCATCACACTGGCACTTGCAACGTCCAATGGTGCCGAACCACGAAGTGATGGCCGAGCTAAAATAATTCGAAAATGAAATTGAAAAAAAAAAAGAAATCGATTTTTCATTACAAAGTAACATTGAACTGTTTTCTAAGAGATAACTTAAATGTTCGAACATAGCTCGTTGATTGTGTCGAGATGTTCGACAGAAATACGAGAGAAATTTACAGCAAGTTGTCACTAATTCCACTTTATCTTCCTTCAAAAAAAAATCAATGAATTTTTCTTTGTTTTTCGTTGTTGTAAAAAAAACGAACTTTCGGCAAATGAGCTTCCGGATTCTCTCCGGGCTCATTGGTCTGCATGATTCCATCCATTTCATTCACCGATGCCATCGATGTTTGTTCTTGTTTACTCTTATTCAATCGATTGACCATAATCGCCATGACTGTCTCATGAACACACAATGAACGCATTAGATCCGGATGTTGATAGAAAACTCGATTGTCCATGATATCACTAAAAATATTCGCCGTATTTTTGCTATTTCAATTGCTCAAAGTATTACTTCAAACAAGAGATCATGATTTCTTCTTCATCGGCGTCCATTTGAACGGTTAATAATGCTCGAACGATACTTAATTTTCCTAATAAAATCTTTATATCAGGAACTGATTTTTCATTGATAATATAAGTTCGTTCCAAGCAACTCGAAACCTAGAAAATCTCATTTTATTCTTCTTCTTGAGAAAAACAAAAACTACTTCTCCGATGCCATCGTATTGATTGTAGATTAATTTAAACATTTCTCGAATTAAATTCGAATCACTGATATGTGTCGAACGGCCCCATTTGATGACAATTGTTTTGATCACTTCGCAGAGTGTTTTGCCCGATTTGAACATCAATTGATGTTGAGCATTGGCAATTTGTTTCTCATCGGTTTTACTCTTCAAAATCTGTCGAAACATAACTTCTAAGAACTTCGAAAACAATGAAATCTGCTCGGTTCGATCGAGTTCATTGAATTTCGATGCATTCTTCGGCTGAAGTAATTCATCGGTTTCGTCAATAACTTGTTGAAGAACAAGTAAATTCGAATGAAATAATTTCAACATTTCCTTGATCTCTTCTTGAATGTCTTCATTGCCGACAGTTTCTTCTCCATTGTCGCGTTTGAAGTCCATCAACGCTTGCATTTGATCTTTCGGTGGACAACGAAATTCTCGTGTTTTCTTGGCCATGACAGCCGGCGGCAGACTCGATTCTTTCAAAACATTATATCGTCGTTTTTGATCCTATGGCAAGACAAACGAAACGAATTTCGACTTCGTGAATTCAATTAATTGCTTACTGATTGCAATCGGCCGACGAATTCCTCGGAGAATGCAATGATGCCTTCGACTCGATACTGTAATTGATAATCGCATAGATGTTGAAGAACGTAGCAGAGTTGTAGTTTAACAGGCTCGTCGATTTTCATTTGTAGGAGACCTTCGTCGAAATGAGGATCGTGAGTGTTGTTGAACGAAGTTGGATCGATGAGACGAAGTAATTGTTGAATATCATCGGTTTCTATTTTTAGGAAAAGAATTTCTCTCAAAAATAAATTAATTTCTCCTTTTTGTTTTCTTACCGAGTGAACCCATGACGAGTAGAGCATCAACGAGTTGAAGTAATGGTCTAGAAAAAAAAGAAGAAGAACTTTGAGGACGAAAGTTTGCAAGAGAATTACACAAGCCAATTGGCGTAACTGCCACCGACAGGATCTCGAAGATGTTTCGAACTTTTTTCAATTGCATCGGTTAATGAAGTCATAACATAGTCTTTCAAACAATGAACACTGAACGGCGGTGGAACTAATAGTTTTCGCTCTTGCTCGACTTTAAAACTACAAAACAAAATCATTTCGTCGAATTCGAATTTGTCGACAATCGATTTTTTACTCTTCTTCTTTGACTAATTTCGGTCGAACCGATAAAAACTGTTCCATAGCTGGTATATAAGTTGTCGAAGTAAACAATTGTTCCTGTCGTGATGAACGTAAAACTTTATTTTTCTTCAATAAATTCGATAGAGGAATGATAAATTCCTTCGATGTTAAACTTCTACAAAAATCAATACTAAAAACAAAACTATTCTCTTCGTCATTTTCACTTACCGAGCTTTGACATGTGTTTCGAAATGAAGAGCGATCAAAAGATTATGAATACCAGTTCGAATTGATCCACAAAGATCTAATTCAATCGTGTTTTATGTTTTTTATCAAATCAATTCCAAAACAAAACTCACAAGGATTCTTCACACAATACATCAGTTGTTTTTCATCGACAAGTTTACAAATTTCATGTGAAACTCGATTATTTCCTTGAGCACAAATCGCATTGTAAAGTGTCAATGTATTCGAACAGAAACTAGATAAAATTACAAATGCAATTATTATTTTCAAATCTTTAAAAAATATACTTGAGACTATCTTCATCTTCGACGAGACCTAAAATATCCGTACAACGATCGTCTTCAGGTATATAAACAGCTTCCATTTGAACAGGATCTTCGACGAACACACTCCAACCTCGTACGTCGGATAATTTCAATTGTTGACATCGAAGATTGGCATTCGGTACACGTGACCAATGACAATGAACAAGCGATTGAACGTTCAATCGAGATGGTAACTGCGGGAGAAAACGTTCTTCACGACTTAAACTCGGAAAGAGAGCTGCTGTCAATGGCAAACAATTCTAAACAAAAACAAATCAAAACTATGTCATCACGAAAAAAAAATCCTATTCGTACACGAATACGGCCTAATTCAAATTGTAAAACTTCTTTCACAGTCGGTTCAACGAAAACTGCCGGATACAATTTCGTACTCGGTTCAACCGACAGTTTCTGCGTTGATTCTTTTCCATTGACATAAAACGTCAGTTGGCCCGTTGACACATCGCAAAGACAACCGATTAATAAACCATTGACAACCCGTCGTGCAACAGCCTCTTTGTCAGGCATATTGGTCAATAAATCATTCGCACAGAACATATACGCGTCCTGTCGATTGGCACTTTCGATAATCGAACCGTCGTCGCTTGTTTGCGTGATCGTACAACGACGGATTAAATTCGACAGATTGTCGGGCGAATTTTCATTTTGTAGGAGAGGTTTGAATCTCGATGTAACCCAACCGATGAATACCGATCGAGGATTTTGTCCTGGAAGTATTCGTACGGCATAGTAATACTCGTGAACGTGTTCGTTGATCGCACGGATTTCGTCGTGATCGAGATCGTTGCCTTGTTGATCGAGAAGATCACCATCGTTTTCACCGAACGATCGTCGAGTAGCTTGGTGACTCGAACGTTTATTTAACGAGGAATTCGATGGTGATGTCAAAGTCGAAGATGATGGGACTTTGAGAGCTGATTGTGGTTGAAGAGATCCATTGGGATTTAAACTTGATGTGCTGTTTCCACTGAGTTTAACCGTTCGTTTCGATGGTTTGCCATTGGAATCGATGGTTCCGTGAGAATCTTTGCCGAAAAGACTGAAGAAATTGTTGATTTTACTGGTTGAGTGTTTCATATTTGATTTGTTTAATCGATCGATGGATTCAGCTGTTGAATCGATGCCATTCGAGCCATTGAGTACGGGCGATGACGATGGACTTTTCTTGATATTACTCGCTGGATCTCGAAATTTAACTAGAAGATTCGTTGAATTTCGTTGCGATTTATTCGTAATCGAATCGGGCGAGAGAAAATTCGGATCGGTTTGATTTGCTAAATGTGCGTCGATCATATCAGCTGCGTTCGAATTCATATTTTTGCCTCGAGCGCCGCCGGATATTGCCGATGTTGGAAAAGCAAACGTTCGTTTTTCTTCTTGAGATTCGAGATATTCGTGTAGACTTCGTTGTCGACGATCGAGTGTGATTTGTCTCGGCGTGAACTCATCGTGACAACAAAGTGGCAACGATAAACGAAGAAATTCGAATTCAACTTTGTCCAAAGTACCGAATAGACGAGATTGAAGTTTGATCAACGGTGGATTGTCTCGACTGGCACCGACACGAGTCGTTTCGAATGATGTCGAGTCGAATTGAATCGTTTGAAAACGCGGGATGAAATTCGAATACCAAAATGTTAAACTTCTCGACATATTGACGCAGAACGGCTCGTAACCTTCTTGTAAACCACACGAGGTGAAATATTTCAATGAATTCACATCTTGTCCGAAATTTAATCGAGCTTTTTGACCGCTAAATGATGTCAATGCAGGTACGAAACCGCCTTCATCGAACTCAAGTCCATCGAAAGCTGTTTCATTTCCTAGATTATCCAACATTAATTCTCCATTCAACGAAAAACTAATCGTTTTATCATGTAAATCAATCATACAGCCGACAATATCATTTTTCGACCATTGTTTACCAAAACCATCTGCTACATTATGATGAATACGTCGAGCATTGAGCCCATCAAACGCATAACCATACGAGTCCGTACCGAGCGGATCGAAAGCATCGAGTTTCGATGCATGACCCCATCCGATTAGCATCCGGCCCGATGTCAACAATTCGACTTCGTAATACCATTTACCTTTCGAAACAGCGAACGTCTGTTCGGCTCGATAGGTTCGGTAGGTCGATATTCGTTCGGTGTTCGATGTTTGACTCGATGATTCTTTATTTCGACGATTGAGTTCTTCGACTTCGCTGGTCGGCGTGTCGATCGTATAGCCATACGCTAATAAAGTCTTGACAGTTTCACTTGCCGTGTCTCGATTGATCTTTTTAATACTCTCATCAACGATGGAATAGGGTACTAAATGTGGACTTCGTTTTTGGTGAATATTATCCGAGACACCGTAGGTAAATCCGTCTTTGATTCGGCCAGCTGCCCAGACATTGTGCGTATTTTCAGCGAGAATTTCGATTAATTCTTCCATTTTTGTCGAGAGAACAATACTCGAAAGGTCTAATGGTTGAGGTTTGTAACCATTGGCTTGCATGTATGTATTCGGGAGTTTAACGTATTTCAATCGGCGATCGTCGGTTTTGATTTCGACACCGATGTGATAGCCGAGAGCGAGCGAACTTTTGAGATTATCCATTGCTGTACCAGTAAGATATTGTTTTTCACTAATTGGTAAATGATCGAATGAAGTCAATGACGAGTGAATTTTATTTAAATCATCTCGATATTCTCCGTAATGCCAGCCGGTTGCTATTTTATTCATACACCAAAGTTCGTGAATATTTTCAGCGAGACGATCTCGAACATCTTCTAAATGCGTTGGAAAGACAATGTGATTGGTTTTAACCGGCTGAGGAGTGAATGCAATATGATGTTGAAATTGTGTTGGACCATCGAGACGATTACGTTCGATGTTTCCAAATGAAAAACACGGTTCAATAGCGACTTTTTGTTTGATTAACATAGCTTCGTAGAGAGGAGCAGCACCTTCAGGTGGTCGATGAAGAAATCGACCGTGTTCACCACCAAAAATAAATCGACAACTCACACGAGACGAAAGTGATACCGCTGGATAGAACATTCCAGTAAGATTAAATTCTCTCAAAAGACCTCGAACCGGCAAACCGTTCAATGAAAACCACATTTCAGGAATATTTAAATCTAATAAACATCCGATAACATCGTTCTTTTTAAATCCAATATGTTGCATATTATCCGACGGTGAAACGACTCGATTCGAAACATCGTAAGCTCGTCCAGCGAACCAGACGTTTCGCCCGTCGAATCCGTACGAATACGTATTATCACCGATGCCATTCGATGAGAAACCGTCACCGTGCCCGGGCGATGGTTGAAAATGTGTCGTCGCCCAACCGATACGAATGTGCGGTTGAACATGAGTCACTTGTTCGATGTGATCGATCACAACTTCGAAGTACCATTTCTTGTACATCGATTCGCCTTCTTCGACTCCAACGAGAATATTCGGACGCATGCTTAACACGAAAATAAATAAATAGAAAAATAAAAGAAAACAATCTTTACTCTTACCAAGCAACATGATCGACAAGACCTGTTTGCAAGAGTAGATCAGGTCGATGTAAGAGATTTTCACAAATTAAATTCTGATTTGCTCGTACAGCCACGCCGTTATTCACGCAAAGTGAACATAGAACATCTAAAACTTTTGGATCACGTCCATTCCGATCCAATAGACCAATAACTATCATTCAAACAAACAAATTTCAATTGATTTTTTTCTCATCGAAAGACATTACTCGCAAGTATATGTGATTCAGTGATCATATTCAATACTTCGGGACTGTCAACGAGTACACTGTGTAGAACTTCCAAGACACCACGTGATGCTTGTTGAGATTGTAAACGATTGACAAGCCAATTCAATCGAGCACTTTGAGCAAAATACGAACAATTCGTTCGATTGCCTTTGATAAGTGCAGCCAAGACAACGTAAAGTTTATTAGTTATATCTTCGATTTTCTCTTCAAAACCTTCTAAGAGTACGGTTTTATCACGACGTTCACTAAAGAAATTTATTGCTGCTATAAGAATTCGAATCATTGCCTAATAGATAAATCGAATAAAATGTGTGTTTTGTTTTTCTTTTTCGATGATTTTACTTCTTCTTGAAATAAATCTTGTCGATTTCGTAGAGCTTTAAGACGTAATTGTCTTTCTTCGTGATCAAGTGTCAACAATGGTTGAGAAAAAAATCCAATTAAATCCTGTAGTAAAGCTTGTACAACATCACTTTTGCTTAATAAATGATTAATCGATTCAGCATCAATCAATGATAAACTTTAACAAACAAACAAACAAACAAATCTCTTTTTCTATGTTTCCCCCCTTTGTTTTTTTACTCAGTTCGATTGAATCGTCCAAGGATACCATTACATATTCGAATAACAAGTGCTGTTTTTTGTTCTTGTTCTTGAGCACGTACAAGACGAAAACAATCGTCCATATGACCTTCTTCAGCTGGGATAATCTAATTAATTAGAAGAAAAGATCACATATATAAGATTTCATTTAATATCGTCATGTTTACTCGTTTCTCTTCGACTTTGCCTATGCCTTTAATCGTTAATTCAAGTGTTTCGTAACTTATCCAAAGATTGGAATCAACATGACGAATAAAAACAATTGTATCACCATATTTTATCGTTGGTACGCCGATATTTTCTTGTTCCGATGAATCTTCGGCTTGTTTTTCCTATGATAATAATCGAACAGTAACAATAACAAAATTTATTTTGATTTCCTAGTCAATTTTCTACTTTCGACATTTTCATTTCGAATGTTACGGCAATAGCACTTGCATTCTTCTTCGATATGCATGTTACTTTCGGACCGTTTTCATCCCCAATAATAGCTAAATAAAGGCCTGATGTAACATGTCGAAGGCGAACTAATGAACTCCAACCAACAAAACCGCTGTACCATCTACGAAAGATGATATTGTTTAAGAAACGAAAGTAGTTCGTTTGATGATTTACTTGATTTTAAAACATTCAATACGCCATAATGATCGAGCTTGATGACAAGCAGCACCACTTTTAATGAAGAGACTAAAACAAAACGAATAGAATCTTATTAATTTCAATTCTCAAGTGTATTGTCAAGATTTATTTATTTATTTATTCGTTCGACCTTCGTTGTTTTGTTCTGCGTGTGTGTCATTCGACAGAAAAAATTTCTCGAGAGAATTCAATCGAATTTCTGATTATTTCTTTACCTTCCCGCATCGTCAATAACTTGCGAATCAGGCGGTGGTGTTGTTATACAATGATCCATATTGCCGTGCATTAATCGTATAACATCACCGCCGAGTACGAAACCGGGATTTTTAACTCGAGCAACGCCACTTGAGATTGGAACGAGACTCCAGACTTGTTGACGAAATGAAGCATTGACTCGACCACGTTCAGCTGTCGACATGTAAGCATGCTAGAAGAAAGAAAATCAACGATGAAAAACAGAAAACAACATTCAACATACGAGATATCGTTCGGAGAAAACCGAAACAAGAATAACATCATCATTGAAGCGCACTTTTTCGCCTTCACTTCGTTGTTTTGATGCAGGATGAATAGTCCACCAACAAGATTCGCCTAGAATATCGTTCAATGATCTATCGATCGATCGATCTGTTTACCTTGAGCATCTTCTTTTAAGCCTACATCGAAAGCGAGCTTGTCGTTAGATGTACTTGTCGATAGACAACTCAAGTACTAAATTCAATTAAATGATTTTATTCATGTTTCTCTCATCGAAATCGATCTCCTACCATTTGACTATGATAATGTCGAAGAAGAACAGCATGTCCGTATAATAATGTTCGAAATGTTGTTTGTCCTCCTTGATTTGCCGATGACTGTGAGACAAACGCGAAGGTCGAATCAACAAAAAAAATCGTTTTTCGTCTGTCTACCTGTTCGGATGACGTTGTATTAACCATTTCTTGTAAAGCTCGAACGGATACAGCTTGTTCAAGTACGAATATACACGATGCCAAATCAGGACAACAAACCTGATCAAATAAATCGAAATCAATTCAGACATTATTTTCGTTATACGTTTTATATAAATAAACAATCAAAAATGTCACAAGATTAGCATATCAAAAACAACACAACAAAACATCGTTTCCAAGCTTCAATCAATAATTAATTCTCTTTCGTTAGCGTTTTCTTTTATTAATCAACTTAACGAATAAATACTTTGGCACTGACAGAACATGCAAGGAGAACAAAAAACAACACATACAAACGAATTGAGGAAAAACAACAAGCATGACATGCTGGAGAAGAATATAAATAGTAAATAATGATATAAAAACTCAACGTCCATTGATTTTTATCGGGGGAGAGGAATGAGTTTTTCTACCTCGTTTGATATATCTTCGAGATAACACATTCGATTGCCGAAAACTTCGCCTGATAGAGCCATACGTTTCACACCTGATACAGGCACACAACTTAAACAAATATGATCTTCCTAAAAATTGACATTTTCATTTTCATGTGGAGATAAGAAGAAGAAAAAAAAAGATCATTACCGTTCGCATAAATTGAACGTCATCATCTTCAGCACCCATCATATGTTCGTCAGCCATTTTATGAATAAATTATTATGATTAGTCTTTCAAATAATATTCCTATTCATGATCATCATTAAAATCATATCGATCTTTAATAAATCAAAAAGAAAGAAAGAGAAAAAAAACACATGAAGATCTTGTTTCCGTTATTTTTCCTATCTCGAATCAATTGAACGACGTATAGCAAAGAACTAGATATTAAAATGAATCGAGTGTCTCTTTCTCTCTCTCTCTCGTTTTTTTTATCTCTATCTTGCTTTCGTCGATCTAATAAAATCACGAGTATGTGTTGCCGACCAACGATGACAAAGGACGAGAAAGGAGACAGAGGGGAGACTTCAAGGGCAGATGCATGCTATATAACACGACAAAATGATAGGAAGGCTTTATCTCATCCGCGCGCGCGCGCGTTAGTACTAATAGTTTTAGATGATCGACGATATGCACAAAAGAGCAATGGTAGAGAGAAAAAGAAAACGAAGAAGGAGAAAGAACATGTTGGTCTTCTACTCTTTCGTTATATATATATATATAAAACAGCATCATCATCATCATCATCAGAGAGAAACAACAATTACACTCTTTACATTTCCAAACGAAGAAGAAGAAAAAAGAATTTGTTAGAGGAAGGAAAGAAGAGAGAAAAAAACGTAGAAAAAGAAAGAAAAACATTATCATAAATCAATGTTAATGATGTAACTTTACTTGAACAATTCATTAAAGAAACTTAAAAATAGAAATCAAGGAAATGATTAATCATCATCGAGTATCTTACTTAAAATAAGAAATCAATAGATCAATTCAAACAATAGCATATCTATTGACTTGAATCGTCTCTCGCTTAGGAAAAGATGGAGAAGAGATACGGTTGCATCTTATCCGACCTTTTCTTCTTTTCTATTTGTTATATAAAAGAAGAAAACGAAGACCAAGATATCTTTGCAAGACTAATGCATGTATATATGAGTGTATGTATGTTTGTATGTACTGCTGCTATCGACAAGACGAAGGCTAAAAAAGACTGTTAGAGTATAAGCAAAGAGACACAGAAAGAAAGAAAGAACGAGACAGAGAGACAGAGAGAGAGAGAAGAAAAAGATCTGGAACGAATTGATAGGAAAGGCAGACGACAACAACAAAGATTCCACTAAACCATCATTTGTCTGTCCATATGTTGGAGCACAAAAAAGAACAGGATACGGTGACAACTGTTGTTATTTTCTAACATTGATGATCTTGGTTAAGAGAGAGAGAAGAATGCCATACTCACACTCATGCTCGTTCGTATTTAATTACCAATACAAATGGAACATATCAACAAGAGAGAGAGAGAGGGAGAATCAAGAATTATTTGTTGGTTACTTTGATTTCCGTTTGATGATGATGTATGCAAATAAATTGCATATGCACTTCAATCTATCAAGAGATTGTTGTTAAATAGAAAAACAAAATTGTTGGTTAGTTTTCTTTGAGGTCACTTTATATAAAAAAAAAAAACTTCGCCACGGAAAAGCCAAACGAACACAAATAAATCGCAGCTGTAAAATTTTCTTTCTGTTGTGTTCATTGTTATTTCTATTACTTTCTTTTTTTATTATTCTTTTATTTTTCAAATTAGAAATGCATAATAAAAACTAATGGATGATAAAGGAAACGTCTTCGATTTGCCTTTTACAGGTAATAGTCGCCGTCGAAAAAAAGGAAAAGAAAAATATTTTTGTTTTTTTTTCATTTCTACTCTTTTTTTTCTCTTCTCTCTCTCTCTCTCTTTTTTCTTTCTTGACAATATCGTCTGACTCCTTTTCTCATTGATTTTAGTATCATGATTGATTATTTCGTTTTATTTTATGCACATATATATATATATATATATTTGTATGAGTCTACGTTTAATTAGTAATAGTTAAAAAAGAAACAAAAAAAACGAAGAAGACCGAATATGGGTAATATGATTGGATTCATTCGAACTAAGTAGGCCTTTTCTTTTCAGGAAATTTATTCGAACGATCGAAAAACGAATTTAGATGTTCGGGTTCACAGAAAGTCAATGAGCAAAAACGAAATATCAATGCATTGGTTATTGTCGATGTGCAATACGATTTCATCGATGGTACATTAGCTCTAAAGAATTGTCCGAGTCAGCATCAAGGTGAACAAGTCATTCCAACAATAAATAAATTACTTAATGAGACACATTTCGACGTTGTCGTCTACACTCAAGATTGGCACACACATGATCACATATCATTTTTCGATAATTTACATTTACGTGCACATTTATTAGCTAGTGATTCGAAGCCCATTAACGAACTGAATGTATTCGACACGGCCGTGTTTATATTTAACGATAAAAATCATGCCAAAAATCCTCGTGTCGAACAAATCCTCTGGCCGAGACATTGCGTTCAGCATACGCGCGGTGCTGAAATACACAAAGATCTACAAATTGTCAATTCAACAAAAACACGACACGTAGTCAATCTATTGAAAGGCTACGAGCCAGATATCGACTCCTATTCAGCCTTTTGGGACAATCAAAAGATTCGAGAGACAATGCTTCATTCGAAACTCGACGAATATCAAGTCAATCAAGTGTTTATTGCTGGCATAGCAACAGATGTATGTGTATATTTTACAGCTTTACATTCGATTGAATACGGTTATCGAACGTATTTAATTGAAGATGCTTGTCGTGGTGTCGATGAAAGCAATATTAATCTTCGATTAGATGAATTACTTAAACGAAATTGTTTGGTAACTCAAGCAGCCGATGTGAAGAATTTACTTTGAATAAGAAAAGGCACACACAGAAAAAAAAACACGAAACCTTAATATGTTTTTTTTATAATTAAATTCGAGAGTAAATAAATTGACAAGCAAACCAAAGGCAAAAGAAAATTGATTAAGCAAAGCAGAAGGAGAGAGAGAGAGAGAGAGTGAGAGAGATAGAAGGAAAAACGCGATTACATTAAATGGCAGGCAGCATGTTTAGGAAGAAGACGATGAGATGAATGATAATTTTGAAGATATTCCAATTGGCGAATATTAAACGAGCCTCGACGACGTGAACGAATGAAATCAATGGATTCTTGACGATTCATTCCAGCTTCACGTAAGGCCATGGCAACAAGGACTGGCGATCTAATCAAGCAAAGCATTTCGTAATCGATTTGAAATTGGATTCTTTGTCTTTACCTTCCGAGTCCGTGAACACAATGAACAGCGATCGAGCCGAGCTTATTTTCCTTGACAATATTCATCCATTTATCTCGAACAATCGAATCCGGGGCACTCCCATCGGGATATTCCAGATTCTGAAAAGTCAAATATTTGCCTGTGTTTTTGTTTTTCACTCTCTTTCGATGTTAACATACGTAGACTTTGATGCCAGCTGCTTCAATTGGTTTGGCATCGTAGGTTTTCTCCGAAACACGAACTAATGCTGTGACATTGTGTTTTAAGCAGGTATCGATAAATGTTTGCATATTATCGTCACTTGGACTATTGGTTATCAAAAAACGAAGATTTTTAAAACGAATTTCCGTCATCGACGGATTGTTAAGAAAAGACACCATTGTAAACAAAACAAAAAACAGGAGCAAAGGATAGATAATTTGAAGAAAATTTAATCTCTGAGTTTGCTTGAAATGTAACACCAATCGAATTTATTCGAGAAATATCGATAGGCTAAGAATTGAAGATTGACTCGTACTAGTCAATATTGAGCTCGGCAGAATTCGCCCGCGAGCGTGCAATCGTGCACGTAACCGGTCTGAAACAGAAGAAATCGATAATCGACATGTGCTGCTTTTCGATCGACGAAAGTCGAGTTCTTACCGCTTGTTTAGGCGTGGATTTACCGTTAACGGTTGTATTCATCGAATAATAAGAGCACTTAATCGCCAAAATTTCACTTGGCCGTAGAAAAAAATACAAAGAATATCTGCAAAAAAGATTAAATGACGAAATAATTTCGATCTGTTATGTCTTATATTACGAAAAAAAAACGAAGAAGAAATAGATAAAGCTCTGCGTTCGATGTGTGTGTGTCATTGGGCAAATAGAAAATGTAATTCGGGGCAAAGGGCCGTTCTCGACAAGATAAGCAATTTATATGTGCGACACCCCCGTCATAATAAACACGATGCCGGAAAGCGCATGATGTTTACGAAAGGTCTTTTGTCGACGGTTGATTTACTAGTTGACGTCATCGTGCAGGAATCTCTGACTCATGATCTTACTTACTTGTTTTCTCGGAGATCGAGTTAATTTCCGAAAAATGAAATACGAAAAAAAACAACAACAACAAACATTGACACACAAGTACACAATGCGATAAGAATGTGAACTTTTGCGAAGGTTTTGTTTCTGATTGGTCGATTTTGATGACAATTAAAATCACGAAAGGAAAATTAAATAAAAAAAACTAATATTTAGTTGAATTTTATTTAAAATTACGAGGAAATTTGCGTAGAAAATTCGAATGATTTATTTATCTTTGTCAATAAAATCTCATTGGTCGATTGCACTGATCTTTTTTGTCCTTTGTCAAGAACAAGAAAGCGGGAATCAACTTGTTCAACAAACATTTCTTTATCATTCTCAACATGGACGAGACACAAAAACACGCCAATGATGAATCATCTTCGGACGATTGGAGTAAAACAACGTTCAATTTCCTAAAAAACTTTTCTAAATTCATTTCGTTTTGTTTAGCCATCAGTTTTTGTGTCGTTGGTCAGGCGTGTTCAAACGATCGTCTGCTCGCCGCACTCGACGATCGGTACGCCTACGAATGTTTAACCACCGACGACGATATCCGTCGGACGTTAGTTGAGAACAAACAATTGCTTAGCAAACGTCAACTGAAAATCTACGTTCTCGAATCGTTCGATGACAATCTTTTTACTCAATTGAAAGACGAAGAAAACGTGTACATCATCAGTTCGGAATTGGTTTTGAATTGTGCCGAGAAGAAAATCGATATTCCCGTGCCCAGACGAAATCGTCCTTTGTACTCGCAGCATTTGTCTTCGGCTGTGATTTGTTTTGTTGGCGGTACTCGCCGCGAGATTCACGTAGATTGACGAACTTCGATCCATTAAATTCTATCTAAAGATTTGCCTTTTGTTTAGACGAAATTCAGCGATATTGTTCATTATCTCGGCGGGTCAGTTCGCAAGGACTACGGTGATCAAGTGACACATGTCGTTTCGTTTGCTAATTTAGGCGAAAAATACCTCGTAAGTTCGAGAAAAACATCGGGATTTGTTGAGTTTCTTTTTCGTTGAATAGACAGCGTTCAATATGGAACGCAGTGAAATTCTCACCGACGATTGGCTCGTTCAATGCTGGAATGAACGAGACAATCGCGAATTCGATGGACTCAACGTTGATTTTATTCGACAATATCGAGCTAAACCATTGCACAATCTCGTTTTGTTTTTCTTCCGAGTGGCCGATGAAACCGAACAACGACATTTGCACACATTAACACTCGACAATGGTCAGTTAAAAATCCCTGCTAATCTCAAACTCGAACTTTTTCTCTAGGTGGTTTCACAACAACCGACGTTTCCGAAGCGACACACATTGTTTTCTGCAATGGCGCCGATACGAACGCGTTTCTCTCGGCTTATTCGTCGTACAAACGCAAACATCGACAACATATCGTCAACGTTCAATGGTTCTGGGAATGTTTATGTTTGATGGGCAAGGCCGATGAATCGAGTTATGCCATCAAAATCCCGGGTATGAACGAAACAACAACGCCTGATTCGCCTCGTTCGACTCTTCTCTCATTATCGACATTTTCACCACTCTCAACTTCGATCAACGAGCAAACGACCAGCACGTCAGTCAAACGCAAACGACGAAAGGAATCGAATTCGAAAGATGAAAATACACCGCCGAATACCAAACGATTCAACAGCAGCAATGAAAACGAGAACGGACTCGACGAAGATTTCGAAAAAATTCACATGAAAAAAGACAATCGCTATTTAATCAGCATGGAAATTCGAGAGACCGAACGAAACTACGTCACCATGCTCTCGAACATCATCCGATTCTTCAAAATCGAAATGGAAAAAGACGGTCGAAACGGTTCGATTCTCACCAAAGTCGAAAGCACGCAAATCTTCGGCAATATCGAAGAAATCTACCATCTACACTTGACCATTTCCGAGCAACTCGATCAAGCAATTCAACAACAAACTTCAATTGCTTCAGTTTTTATCTCGAATGCCAATGAATTACTTCGTGTCTATCAGCCGTACACGAAATTCTACGATAAAACTATTCAAGCGATTCATTCGCTCGAGAAGAGCAACTCGAGATTCTACGCGTACTTGAAAATCTGCGAGCATAAAAGTGAACTCGGCAAACAACATCTTACCGATCTCATGATCCGACCGATTCAACGTTTGCCAAGTGTTTTATTGCTTTTAGAACGTTTGCTTAAATACACGCCCGGAGCACATGCCGACTATCAAAATCTCGTGTTAACCATCGAAAAACTACGTGATGTCGCGAGAAAACTCAATGAAGAACGAGGCAAAACGGAAAAACATCTCTCATTATTCAGTATTGTGAATAGTATCGACAATTGTCCACCGGAGTTACTCGCTGCTCATCGAGATTACTTGCAAAAATTCAATTTAATCGAATTATCTCAAGAACTAACCGGCAAACGAACACATCTCACACTTTTTCTCTTTTCCGATTGTATCGAAATCACGAAATTACGTGTCAATACGTGGAAAACACCCGGTGTCAAATCAACCAAATCCTACAAACATGTTGCTTTAATTCAATTAAGTGATATTCGAAGTTTATACGACATCGGTTCATCGTCCTCGTCCGATGACAGCGAGCAGTTCGGTATGCTTTGCTCGATCGATGGTCAAGCTCGTCAACTCATCTTTCGAGTTGCCGAAAACGCGAACACGACGATCACGCGTTCGCATCTCACCGATTCGATGACATCTTTAACCTCACTTTCGACGATTCCAACGTTTAATCAAACAAACAAAACCGAAGTTCTTCAACATTTAGCCAAAGCTATCGCCGAAGAACGTTGTCTGCTCGATAAAACGTCGTTAATCGAGAATTTAACGACGCCTGACACGCCAACAACGTTCAATCCAGTGTCGTCAATCGATTGTCTTAGTGATAATGATACGCTTTCGACTCATTCGACCATGAGCACGACATCGACGGGCTTGAATTCAGTTGGCAGTGCGCTTCGAACGAGTTTATACAAAGCGAAATCTCGTCTTAGTCGAACGTTCTCGTTCAGTCCCATTTCGTCGAAGAATCGCTTGAAGAAAATGTTAACATCGAATAGCTCATTGTTGCAATTCAACGACAAGGATGCCAATGATTTCAACACTATGAAACGTTTGAGCGTTCCATCTCGACAGGATTCATTTACAAGCGAACGAAACTTTCCTCAATCACCGTCGAGATTTATGCATTCGATTCAAGAATACTAAAGAGCGTTTCGTTTTCTTCTTCTTCTTCTTTTTTATGTATGTAAATTTCTCTTGAGGGAGAATTTGTACAGACTGTATTCAAATAAATAAATAGAACACGATATTGAAAAAGAAAAACATAGACGTCAACTATCGATAGATGGAGTCGGAGGTTGATTTTCGGATTGGTGTTGTCGTATTTTTTTCGAACAAAGAAGAATTGACCATTGGCATGAAAGAGATGAAGAACAAAAGAGAGAATGAGGGAATGAATCGAATGAAACAGAAAGGATATCATTTGATTTTCTCGACGAACAAATGTCAACATTACACAAACGATTCGCTAGGAAATCGATTCATACACTGAAAAAAGATCATCGAACAACACAAAAATCGATTTTCATCGATCTCGATGATCAATGTCAAGCATTGTATTATCTTGGTTTAACTTATCATTTAAAAGCCAAAGAATTTCTCAATAGCAATAGTGGTTTAATCACGGATGATATTCGAAAATTACTTCAAAAATCAATTGTTTACTATCAGTGAGTGTGCTTCAATGCGTTTATATCTCTTGATATGATGATAGGTTCGATGGCGAACGCGTCGTTTCTTTCTTCCTCTCGCCTTTTCCTTTTCTGCTTGTCTATCATTCGCATTGAGTTAGATTTTCCGCGTGTCTAACATTCATTCTCGTTAGTTTTCTCCTTTCTTTTCAGTTGCTCATGTGTTAGTGTTGTCGGGCTTTCCGTTTAGCTATTTTTCTCTTTCTTGTCCTAAGAATTCCATTAGATGACGAGTTCGATTACTTTATCAATACGAGAACTCGGTAGATTATCTTCGTCTGAATTTAATTCGATTGAAACCGATGAGCTTTGCGTGTGAGTACTACGAGAGATGATTAGCATAAATCGTCGATGCAAACAGAATATTATCACTTTTATCTTGGATAACCGAACTACGATCTCTCTCTCTCTCTTTCTATCGTTGGTTTCACCTAGTTGATTGAATAATTGTCACGACGAATAGAGACACACATAAGAAAAAAAACAAGAATGACGAGCAAGACGATTCTCTCGTCTTGTTTTTCAGGGTCGGACATGCATTCGATATATTCCTTTCCTTTTTTTTCTCTTCTCTCTCTCTCCTTCACATCGAGAAACCTAATTAGTTTGAACAGAGGACTAAATAAAAAGAACTTCTTTCGACATTCTTTGCTCGTTCGTCGTTATTGTTGTTTCCTGATGAGAATACATATGGTAAAAAAAAATGGATCTGATTTACACATTGAGGGATGCGTCAAGAAAACAAATCTTTTCTTTTTCTTTGTTTCTTTTTTTTTGTGTCCCATGATATAAACATTGACAATTAACAAATTCTTTTTTTCTTGTTCTACAAGTTTAATAAACCGAATAAGTAACTAAATGTCAGCTAATAGTAAGACACAGTTGAGTTCGATGATATTGTGAAAACGAGAAAAAGAAAAGAAACGAACAGAATTTCTTCATAATTGACTAGAAACTCTCAGGCAATCAAGTGATTTTCATAGAACGCGTAGGAAATGTTTTTTTTTTCTTCGACAGCACACACACACACATGCGTTTCGTCGTTGGATGTATATAGATGATTTTTCTTCTTCTTCTTGATAAAGAATCTGTCAAACAATTGTCTTATTTAATTACTCGACTTTGTCGTTGTTTATTTGCTTACATCGGCAACATGGATTGACGCGTTTTTTTTTGTGTTTTTTGTATCTAGACAAAATCTTGATCTCAACAAAGAATTAAACGACAAAGTGGCGGAAGGACGAACATTAGGAAATCTTGGAAATGTTAATTATTTGTTACAGGATTACTCGACGTCGATTGAGTATCTTGAGAAAGTTGGTTGAAATTTTCCTTGAAATCCGTCTTTTTTTTCTGATGATTATCGTCTAGAGATTAACAATAGCTAAAGAAAGTAACGATTTGTCAGGTCAACGTCGTGCACACGGTAATCTTGGCAATGCATATTTGTATCTTGAAGATTATGATAAATCACTTCAACATTATCGTGAAGCGATGAACATCGGTGAAATGTTAAATGATCAATTGTTTATAGCACGAATGAATTTTACCATCGGTCGTGTTTACAGTTTGAAACAAGATTATGATACGGCGATTTATTTTCACGAGAAACATTTAAGTCTCGCTCGACAATTAGAAGATTCAATTGGACAATGTCGAGCGTATTTTTTCTTGAGTCAATTAAATGAAAAAGTCAATCAAGATGAAAAAGCGAAGAAATACGAGAGTCTCTACGGAGCACTTGCACGAGAGGTAAATCATGTTCTATTTAACTCGTTGTCAGTTAATCGAGATGTTTTTTTTTGTGCACGTAGATTGATCAACCAATGGACGATAATATTTCGATTTCGACTCGTTCAGGACCGACGAATAATAATATTCTCAAGGTTAGATTTCGAAAGCGAAGAGAAAACAAAAAAAAATTCGATATTGATGATTTTGTTTTCAGAATCTACGAACTGATTCGATTAGTATCAGTCTTTCCGAAGGTGGTACGACTAACAATGGTGAATCGTCAGCGTCGTCATCGCATAGTCCTTATTCAGCACGTTCGAACGCGAGTGTGAGCAGTAGTATAACCGATGTTCGATCGTATACAGGCTCGACGAAGAGCAAGAAAAGCAAAACGAACTCTCACAGTCTACGAAGTAATTTGATGCATCATCTCGGAAAGAAATCACCTGCATCGAAACGCAAAGAAGTAACGACGCGAAGAAGTTTGACGTTTTTTTTAAAAATGATTCGTTTAGTCGTCGCCAGCTGATCATGACGAGCTTGTTGATCTTGTTTGTCGAATGCAAAAGTCACGTTTTGACGATCAACGTTGTGATTTAAAACATCCGAATGAAACTGATTCAATAGGATCCGGAGGACGTGGACAACGTATGTTCTTACAAACAGAGAAAAAAAAAACAATTCTCTTGATTTATCAATTCGATTAGGTCCAAGTGCTCAACTCGAAGACATTTTGAATACTGTCGATCGTTTACAACAATTTCGTCTCGACGATCAACGTACGAATCTTCCAACGGCAAATCAACACGATAATCGACGTCTGTCACCTGCCAACGAACGATTTCTCGATCAATTATCTAAATGTCAAGTTCGTCAATCGACTAAAACGTTTGTTTCGACATTTTATTAAATTCATTTTCTTCACATAGGATTCTCGTCTTGACGATCAACGAGCTGTACTTATTCCAATTCATAATCAATCATCTCTCCGACCTAAATCAGCCACAACAACAACATCAACAACAACGTCGACAGATTCCCCGTTAAAAGACGTTAAATCATCGAAAACATTGCCAGATGACGATTTCTTTTCGCTTCTCAATCGTTTACAATCACGTCGAATCGACCAGCAACGTACGTGTCTACCAACGAACAATTCACCATTGAAACGAACCCGTGTGAAAGACTAAATATCGAAATACACACATACACATGTCTTGTCTCTCTGACTCACTCTTTCTCTTTATTTGTTTGTTTGTCATATTCTTAATCTCTAGCTACTATTTTTAAATGAATTGTATCATAGAAATGCAAGCAAAAGAAAAAAAAAATAATATTTGAAAATAAAATTTCTTGATGTCAAACGCAACGCGTGAGATTTATTGACTACCTGGTGTGATTTTTAATATGTTTCGAAAGAAAGTCAACATCGGACTCGTTATTGTCGGAAGTGGAGGCGTTCTTGGCTTGATTTGTGGCGTAGCACCGGGATATTTTCTTCGAACTTACGGCCGTTTTAGTCTCACACTTGGTTTTTGCTTTTTTCTTTTGATTTTCTCGATTCTCATCGCGATTGCTTATCAATATGGATTAAAAAATCATTGGATTTTATTCAAACAAATTCGAATCTTTCATTCGAGTCTCTCGACTGACGAGAAAATCTCGTTGACTTTCATTTGTTTGATATTATTTCTCACGGGAATCTTCTTCGGTATTTTATGTGAACTACTTCTTACGGCTACTGACGTCTGTGAGTTAAAATTATTCGAATTAAAATCCATCATTTCTTCTCGTGATTTCTAGCATTCAGTGTTCATTTTATAATCGGATCTATTTTCGTATTTATTTTATTAATTATTTTCATAATTATTCTTATAATTGAATGTCGAGGGCGTTCGCAATTAAAGTCATCAGATGAGATAATTGCTGCTGATGAAAGTCTCCAGCAACCATTGAAACGATTCTATACGCATGAAACGGTTTATACGAATGATGACGGTGAACTTGCTGAGATCATCGAAGTCGATGGCCTTGGCAACTATCGAATTCAATATCTTCGAAATGGGTTAATTGAATTAAAAAATGGACGTGAGCTACGTCGAGCTTGACTAATCTGTTTTTTTTTCTGTTGTTGATACAAAGACAATGAACACGACAAAAAATCGGTGTGTCATGCAAAAGAGAATAGTTATCTAAACACTAATACCTGAGCAAAAGAAAGAAAGAAAGAAAGATATACATGAAAAAGAAAGAGAGAGAATCAGAGTTTATTTTTTGCTTTTGGTTGATCGTGATGGTGGTGACTCATCTTCGGATGATGATGTATCTCGATCTTTTTTTGTTTTTGATGAAGATTTTTTGGCCGTTTTCTGCAAAATAAACAGAAATGAATTCGTGTGAATCAATGAAAATCGATGACAAACTGGATGTTTTTTAACAGATTCATTCAATACAGCCCATTGAAGTAATGACTTGTCATATTGTTTCTTTTCTTCTTGATAAAGATCTTCGTATTTCTATTTGAAATCAATTGAATTGCAATTTTCATGGAATCAAAACTCCTACTTGTTTATCCTGAACAGTCATCTGCGACCAACGTTGTGCTGCACCTTTCATAAAAGTCTAAAACGAACGATGTGTGTTCGAATTTGGATCGATTGGCTTTACTTTCGCATCAGCTTCACCTCGATCAAGCGAAGAAAAAAATTGAATAAAAGCGTTACGAGGTTTTTTCGTTGGCATTTGTTCGATATTCTAATATGAAATAGATCGAATGAGAGATAGACGAAGAAATCTGTACTTTTTTAACACGATGTTCAATTCGTCGAGCTTTGCCTGCGGCTTCAACTAATTGCAAATCAGCCGGTGACAAACGTTTTTTCTCTTGTTCATACAAATTCTTCTGATCTTGATGTTGTTTGAAATAAACCTAAATATTTCCTAGAAATTTGCAAATCACGGCCTTCTCTCTCTCTCGGTCGACTACTTGTTTCTTATCTTCAGACAAAACTTTCCAATTTTCACTGATTTTCTTCGTAATTTCAGTTAATTTCAAAGCTAGAGAAACAAATCTCATGAATATCCTATCGAATTGTTGATTTTTTACTTGGATTTTTCGTTTTTATTTCATTGTAATTCTCTTTCAAATAAATCGAAAACGGATTCTTCGCTCGAAGCGCTTGCATTCTCGAAACGACATCCGTTGTTTGCGTTGCATACGTTCGATGATCACCCGACCAAATCGATGCTAAATTTTGACTAGACAATCGAAATCAAATCACACGTACACACAATCGAGCGAATGCCAAGAAATTCTTACTGCATAAATAACGTTGAGCCTGTCAAACGTGTTAACACCAATGCTGAGCCTGTACTCCACATTTTGTCTTTGCAAAATCTTGAAGAAAATCAAACAAAATTCGAAGTTCAATACATGGCGTATGTTTTTTTCCTTCATAATCAATCAATGACAAACAAATGGGTTATATTCGTTCTCACAAATTAAAACAAAATTAACAAAAAAAAAAGAGAAAACAAAAACAAAGAAAGCAGTCCTATTGTTCAGTTGGATTGGTTTCACTTGAGACAGGCTCTGAAACGAAAGCCAAAAATGAAAATTTCGCAACTCATTTGTCAACAATCGCACCTTCAGTTTTCACAACCGGCTGTTGTTCTTCTGTTTTCACAACTGGCTGTTGTTCTTCATTGGATTTCGTTTTTTTATTCTCATTCTGTGTGGTTTGTTTTTCTTTGATGCCTAGGACATGCGTCAGATGATCGAATGTCGAACGTGTCTCGCTTCGAACACGGTAGAGTGCATCGGAATAGCGTTTGTATTTATCTTCTAGCTCTTTGAGATCGTGTTGATTATCACGAAGACGTTTTTTCGTGTCGGATAATTGATCCGAAAGCGATCGATTGGTTTTCTGTGCCGAATGAAAATCATCCGTGACTTTATCTAAACAAAAATCAATGTTTGAACAAGTCAATTCGTTTTTTTAACATACGAAGTTCGGATTTCAATGCGTCGATTTTGAGTTCGAGACTTGTCTGAATTTTATTCGACATTTCTAATTGTTTGATTGCACGTTGATTATCGACTTCAGGAAGAATCTGAGGATTGTCTGTCGTTGTTTTCGATCGTACGCCGAATACGACGAGATTCGACGGGAGAAAATGGAGATTGCCTTTCGGTGCGAGAGCATCGATTTCTTGATCACGAATTTCAAGTTCACTAGTCGTTGTCGAATCGATAGGCACGTCTTTATCAGTTAGTTTATGATATTGAACTTTTTCGTTCGTTGACACTCGACTGACGAGAATTTTTGTCTGAATAAACAAAAGAAAATGAACGTTGAACGTCAATGATAAGAAAAGGAGATTTACTTCGTTTTTTGTTAGTGATAAACCTGAGAGGAGAAGAATTTCTTCGAGATCTTTTTCAAGCAGATATCCACAACGATTTCGATCGAAAAATGTGAATGATAGTAATAATTCAGGATGAACAGTTTTCGAACATGTTTGCACAGCTGTTGTGGTGGTTGTTGTTGTTGGATTTGTTTCTTCAGAATTGGTTTTTTTCTTCTGAGCTGATTCCTCTTCCTCTTGACTTTCAGTTCGTTTTCTTTTCTTTTCATTTTCTTCTTCATTCGGTTGTTCTTCAGTCGTTGCTGTTGTTGTTATCATCGGTTCAGTACTCGTCGTTTCAGTTACTTCCAAACAGCTGAATAACGTTCGATAGATATCATATGAATAGTCTCTCATTAACATTTCTTGAAAAGCTTCGGAAAAGAGATATAATTCGAACGATTTCTCTTTGATTGTGTCTTTGTTGGCATAATTAAGAAGATAATGAAGAGAAACAACACGACAATCGAATTTATCGCCTTTGCTCGTCGTTGGATGTACGACAATCGAACGATGTGTGGGCAAATGATATTTCAATTCGATATCTTTACGAAGTTTATCAATATCTGATTGAGATGAGTCTTTGACATCAACTACAGGTGTTTCTTCGGCTGTTGTTGTTGTTTCAGTTTTCTCTTCATTGGCCTGAATACGAAAAAAATAATTGAATAGATTGATGTTTTTTCGTGTGAATTTACTTTTTCATGTTCGATAACTTTCGCTAGACGTTTTTTCAAATCACTTTTCAAGCCAGTAACTGGTTGTCCACGTACTTTGAGTTCAGTTTTCAAATCAATGGCCTAAATTTCAATCAACTCATTTTCGAAATGCAAATTCAATTGGCAACAAACTCGAAGATTTTCGATATCAATCGCTGAATGATGTGACGCACTGCGTGCTTCCATATCCTCGTCCTGAAACGAAAAAAACACTCGTAGATTCCAAATTTCATCAAATCCAACAAATCGAGAGACGAAACAACAACAAAAAAAGAAGAAAAACATTTATGTACGGTTGTCTGAGCTTCGTTGAGTTCTTCCGCAAGTTCTTCGGCACATTTTTGTTTGTAGGCAGCCGTTGTCTGGTCCCATTCGAGGCTGGTCGGCATGCAGGACGAGGCGATATCGGGCAGGAAAACGACGATATTCTCCACTCGACTCTCAATCAAACGACCTTTGTGAATTTCTTCGGGACGATGATATCGAACCTCCAGATACCGGCACCTAGGATGAGGTACATGTTTTCGTTTTTCAAATTTCAGAGACAGAGAGAAAGAAAATCGCGAAGAAACAATAACAATTCGAAATAGCTCATTCATACCATTGAAGACATTTGCTCAAATCGATACCGGTTTGCCCGTGAACACAACGAATAGCCGTACGAATGAGCACTTGAGGATCACTTTCGGGATTGGCACCATCGAGAGACGGGGACCATGCGCCGCCTAATGGAAAATATTCGTTCGTATAACGAACACCAACGAGAAATTTGATTAATTTCGTTGGATGTTCCAAATCATCGGGGTTAATCGATGAGCTTTTGCCCGTTTCAGAATGAATTAAACACGAACGAGTGATCAAACTCTGAATATCCGGTGTTGACATGAGCATAACCTACGGAAAAAACACGGCAAATTCAATGAACAATCTCTCGCGAGAAACATACGCGAACATTCCACGTGTAATCCGCGTCGGTTGGATCGAGATTCGGCAGCTGATCGGTTGCTACTCGCGGTACGTGTTTGTTGAACACGTGAAACGAACAAGGCGTGATGAATTTCAAAGGACGATCGAGTGGAATCGATTGATGCCATGTGTACGACGAATGATAGAAGTCAGAGGGAATATGTAAACGCGAATAACGAGAACGAATTTCTGTGACATTCAATTCCGAACGATCGAGTGACGCTTTGGGTAATGTACAATTGTATTTGGGAGCTGATGGTCGAGTTGTTCGTTTGGGTGTAACGAGTTTAGTCGGTCGTGAATGACTGCTACGTCCGTTGGAGTTCGAACGATGTCGATCGTTGGTCGAATTCGAGCCGTTGTTCATCGGTCTCGGTGGTCGATCGCGATTGTTGTTCGACGGAAGTGGACGTTTGACGTTCGACGATTGATTTCGATTTAAATACGGATCGGCATTTCGAGAAACTGGTGGAGCTCGTCGATTATCAGACGATTGTTGTACGGATCGAACATCGAATCCGAAGTATTTGTACGGTGTTTGCCCGCCGAAACCATCGGCTGGCTTCATTTGACAAACGACTCGATCGCCAACACGAGGCGACGGACCGAGAATCGTGTTCAATTTAAACGAGATTTCATTATCAATCACTCCGTAGTCTCGATAAATATTCGAAATTGTGCCCGTATAAGGCAGACTTTTGCCCGCCGATGAATAGTTCATCGATGGACCAGAATTCATTAATGGATACATCGTGTTCGTATTTGTCTGATAATTCATCGAGCCTAGATTCATTTGATTGTTTTGTACGCCGCCACCGAACGATGAATAGGAATCGTTCGATGAGCCAAAACGACGGTCATTCGACTGTTGATTGCCGCCTCCATCAGCTCGATGCCATGTTCCTTTGAATGCCATAGTTAATTACAACACAGATTTCGATTTTGTTGAAACAAAAGAATAGAATATTTCGAATGTGTGTGTGTGTATGTATATGTATGTGTTGGTTTGCTTCTCTCTTGATAGATAAATAAACAAAAACGAACCGACATTTACGATTGGTGAATAGGATATGTTGCGATAGAGAACGTTAGTTGTCGTTTTCAGATAAGAAAAAAAAACGAAACGAATGAGCAAGGTCAGCATAGATCACGATCGAAAATAATCAGACCGTACTTTTTCAATATCAAAGT